>Ga0194135_10002363_pt1 | contig 11435 bp, 12 predicted proteins | sample LitLau_LLRF_2013_FD_134024 | JGI IMG/M metagenome (GOLD analysis project Ga0194135, IMG submission 134024) | Freshwater sediment microbial communities in response to fracking from North America - Little Laurel Run_MetaG_LLRF_2013 (version 2) | ecosystem: Environmental > Aquatic > Freshwater >... | reverse complement strand
ATTCAACTCTTGACAACAAAGTTGGCCCCATCCAGCAATCGTGTCTACCAACACTTATTCACGCTACGCCTCAACCATCCCTCCACAGGCAAACTGTATTGGCTCCATCCGGATATGACCATCTATCAAGTAAGGCACACACAGACAATAATCTACTGCCCAAAAAATTATACTAGGGGATACCCTTGGAACCGAAACAGTTGTTCCCTCCCCCTACTTTACATTATGGTTATGTTTGGTGCTCCTTTTAATTTAACCTACTCCATCTAATTACAGTACATAGTGCAGTGTACTCGGAATCCTTTTATCCTTTTTCTGGGGTTGGGTTTGTTTTTATAAAATGGATGAACAGAAGGACAACGAGAATGGACAAGTCAAGGGCTAGCAGCTATTTCTCTCAAAACGTATTTGTTTGTTTACCTTAAGACGAGGTCATTTTGATTGGTCGAGATGAGTCATCCACCCTAATGGAGAGGAAGACAACGCGGGGGTGTAGTTTTTGGGTCAGTTTCGACCTTAAGAAAGGGCACGACTTAATTTCTGGGGAAAGGGTAGGAATGGTTTATATTAGGATCAAAGAATACTTTTAACCGGAAAGGGTTTTCTGTGGACTCATCCACGCATCGAAGTTTTTCCGTGTTTCTTTTGTGTGTGTCTAGCCTGAATCTGTCGATTCGAGACATTTTCATTTTCTAATCTCAAATCTAAAGAGATTGAAGGGATGAAAAGGTCTTGTGGATTCGTGACGAGTTTGGAAGTTCTTGGGGTGGATGAGGATAATAGCTTGTGATGTAACCTTTTGTAAAGTAGCCTCTCTAAGAGAGTCTATCATCGAATTTTCTCAAGTATTTTTGGATTGAGGAGGATAATGCTCCCTTTCCTGTTCATTTTTCTGAGGAAGTGGGGCTCAAAGCAAAGACATGAATGGGATGAAGAAGGAAGGGATGAGGTTTTTGTACCTAATTTAAACTGGTGGTGGTTGGATGAGTCAATTGAAAACGACTTCAAAGGAAAGATGCTTAGGGTGTAAAAGAACCCTTCGGATGAATTTAGCTTAAGATTTTCTCTAGTATTGGAAATTGCTTCAGTGGTTATTTTTAGGATATTGATTAAAACCTTCTTTGTAAAATGGTTTCTATGTGATATTCTTTTCCTCCCCAGGTCCGTGAAAAGTATGAGAAAAATCATCCCAGTTCCGAATGGAAATATGAACTTCGTGTTCGGTACTTGATTTCTGACCTACGAGATTTACACGAGAAGGACGTGGTTACATTCTACTACCTCTATGACCAGGTAAAATAGTTTGAAATGTGATTGCAATGTATTTGTTTTTGAGGCCAATGCTTATAAGGAGCTGAGGGGTGTGGTTGCACCAAAATGCACCCTGTGAAATCAGGGTAAAGGTTGAGATTTTTGATTATTTGATTGGTTTTTGAAATTGACGAAAACCAGAAGAGGATCTGTGGTTTTCTATTCTTTTTTTTTTGTAAAATGCACTTGGTGAGTTTGTTTTGAGAGGATATCGAATGTGGGAAGGGGGAGGCCATTGATCTCTGCTGGATCCAAAATGTCTAGTGTGTACATCTATTTTTACCCTTGTGGTACTGGAGTGAGTTATGGAGCCAGAATGCAATGCACTCTGAATGCTATGATTGAGTGATTACTAATCGCTTGCTTAAGTTTTCAAACTAAAATGTTGAGCAAGTTTTGTTTATTATTATCGTCTATCTCCTCTTTTGTCAGCATCCGAGTGTTCTACCACCACCGCACCGTCCGTCCAGGAAGAAAAAAAATGTTATTCTAATAAAACTTTCATTCTCTCTCTCTCTCTCTGGTTTAGGTAAAAGACGACTATTTGTCCCGGGAATACTCTGACTTGAGTCAGGACGCTGCGATTCAACTCTGCTCCCTAGACATGCGTCACTACTTCAAGGACATGCAGCACTTTGCCCTCGACAAGAAAAGTAATTTAGACTACATTGAGAAGGACGTGGGTCTCCATAGATTCCTGCCCAAGTCCGTCATCACGTCCACCAAGCAGAAAACACTCCGGAAGCTCATTCAACAAAATTTCAAAAAGTATGTGACGCTCACCGACAAGGAGTGCATGCTCAAGTTTTTCGAACTTGTCAAAACCGTCTTTCGGTTTGATCGGGAGAAATTCAAATGTGCTCTCGGGGTGAGTGGACAGAATTTCGTATTTTTATTTTTATTGATTACTAATGCAACTGCAACTGCTTCTTTCTTTTTATAGGCGGGTTGGTCTGTGCCGATTGATTTGATTGTGGGACCTGAAGACGGGATTTCATATCTTACCGAAAGGGCACTTGCTGTAAGTACCAAACCATCAAAATATCCTCTTCAACTCCTTGAATTAATTTATTGTTTGCCCAACCTATCTTGGAGTTGAGGTGATTCAATGTGATTTTATGGAAGAGAAAGGTGTTTGTAGATTAAGTCGGATTCGGAAGTAGGTCCCTCGTGTGTGTTTTAATGACCCGGGAAAGGAAGTGAGAAATATGGGCTGAAGAGATTTTTGTACCTCGTCCAAAGAGATCAGCGGAAGAATGAGAACTTAGAATGAGATCATTCCTAAAATTGAGATGAATGGCATACGCTTGAGTTTATCTTCTTCTCTTTTGGCAATCAAAACATTTTCAATCATGACGTTTAACCCAAAGCTTAGGCACAAGACGGATGGCTATGAATAGCACGGCAACAGACCACAACACGCATTTTAACCTTCCGGCTTGAATTAATCAAACTTTTATTGTAAATACGGAAGAATTCCTCCAGTCCAAATTAATTTAATCGCCCAGCCGTATTACAAAAAAAAAGAAGATTGAAGCCTTGCCCGTGTTTTACAAATAACTTGTTTTGAGAAAGAAAATTCTGAACGTTGCTTTCGGAGGAGCCAGAACCTTAAAATAGAATCTCATTTTAATGCTGAGACTTTCAGGAAGGAAAAGATGAAGACGCGAAATATCTGACGTCAATTCGGCAGAAAAAGAATTTGGACTTGGTGGAGGAGGTGGAAAGCCTTTTTAGTTTTTGCACTTGTATGCTGGTTTTCGGATTGCAGAATCAGTGCGAGATCTCTCCAATTTTCAAGATTTCCAAGATCTCTGCGGATCCTAGGCAATGGAAGTTTCCTTGAATTTAGAAAAATGTTTACTCTTTTTCGCAGGCCACCAAAGCAGCGGATTTCGTTTCTGTGAAGGCTATTCAGATTTTAGTATCTGACTGTGAGTCCCATCAGAAGGCGGTTCTCCAACTCCGAATCCTCGGGGCAGCCGAATCTCTCATCATCACTTGTCCCTCAATTACGGAGGCTGAAAGTATGGCGGACCTGATAGATGGGTACTGTCGCCTCATCTCCCCCTCACACAATTCCATTTGGACACGGAAAGGTACGACATAACTTGTCTCTCTCTCACGCTCCAGCACGTTTGGTCACATTTATTAACTTCCGATGAGACTTTCTCCGGCGCTGGCAAGATTGGCAAGAAGTCCATTCCCAACTCACGGGAAACTGACTCCCTTTCCAATGTCGGCATGAACGACTATGGTTCCCTTTCCCTCCTCTTCTGGATTCGTGTCACGCCTGGGTTCGAGTGTTATGGGGTATAGTGGGTTTGATGAGGTTCGTGTCTCCATGTATGGTGGGAGGGAGATGATCTATGAACTTGAAGCTTCTGTCTGGGGTTGCTGGAACTTGGAAGAAACTTTTTGAATCTTTTAGATGCCAATGCCGGGAGTCGGCGTGTTAAGGGGGAGACAAGGTGGTTGTTTGTGAAATATTAAGCAGGTGAGGGCGGTGATGATGAATGGGCGAGAGGCTGTGGCGATTACAAATGAGTACGAGACACGAGTAACCATCTTATTCTCTGGACGTGAGAATCCTAATCCCCTTGTTCAAAAGTTTTGATTGTTGTATTAGTGGAGGGATTCATGTTTTATGTACTCCGGTCTATGGATCCTAAAAGGGAATGACAAATGATAGTAAATTTTTGCTGGGCTGAGAAATGATTCCGAATTTTTTTTCTTCCTCTATACAAGCTGCCAATTTGAGGAGTTGCTCCTGTTTCAAAGGTGGCTGATGTCTGATTGATGTTGGCTTTTTAGCATAAGAGGTTGACGACGTGCTGTTTCTTGTACCTATTTAGATGCGAGTCTTCCAAGGCAGAAGCAAAGGAGTCTCTCCAGGAATCCAAGTGGCTCAAATAGTCCTACCGACCCCATCAAGGATATTGATGACTATGCCGAAATTGTGGATGATGATGGGGACTACTCAATTCCAGCATGTAAACTGGGCTCTTTGCTACTTTCCCGTCTTTTAATTGTAATTAATCAAAATTATTCAATTTCTTGATTTCAGCTCATGACTATCAAGTGGATCGCGAGACTATTGAATTGGGGCAAATCCTTGGCCAAGGTCAATTTGGAGACGTGCATCAAGGGCTATTCAAGACTAAGGATGGGGAGAAGATACCCGTAGCAGTGAAAACTTGCAAATCCGATACTGACTCAGCTACAACAGATCGATTTTTAGAAGAAGCTTGTAAGTGATCAAATTAAAGTCAACGAGTATATCAATCAATCGGTTTTAGCTTAATGGTAGCAATATGGATTGGATTTAGCTCAAAATGGTTTATTTGTTCCTATGTGCAGATATAATGCAGCAGTTTGATCATCCATCCATTGTCAAACTCATTGGGATTTGCTCAGATGTACCAATTTGGATCGTCATGGAATTGGCACAGTATGGGGAGATGCGAGCATATTTGCAAAGGAATCGGAGCAATTTGGAACTGGCAACACTTATTCTCTACGCTTACCAACTCTCAACTGCCCTCTCATACCTTGAATCTAAAAAGTTTGTTCATAGGTAAGGATAATGGAAGGGAATACGGAATGCACGATTATTATTGGGGTTTCAAGAATTCCGTAAATAGAAAGTAATTTCGCTTTTGTTTTTTAACAGAGATATCGCAGCTAGAAATATTCTCGTGTCTTCCCGTGACTGCGTGAAACTGAGTGACTTTGGGCTGAGTCGGTGAGGAACTGATTTACTAAAATAAGTGTAACTTTTGAATCCTTCTACTTCTCTTTTGTCGGGACAGGTGGGTCTCGGAAGAACAGTGTTACTACAAAGCTTCCAAAGGAAAACTCCCAATCAAATGGATGGCTCCCGAATCAATTAATTTTAGGAGATTTAGCAACGCCAGCGACGTATGGATGTTTGGTGAGTAAGAATTTTGCTCAAATGTTGTATGAAACAGGATGGAGTTCCAGTTTCAATGATTCTTATGACAACTTCCTTTTGTTCCAGGGGTGTGTATATGGGAAATCTTGATGTTCGGCGTCAAACCGTTTGCAGGAGTTCAGAATAACGATGTGATAGGGAAAATTGAGAATGGAGAACGACTTCCGCTTCCACCAAATTGTCCACCGCGACTCTACGCTCTAATGTCCCAATGTTGGGCTTATGAGCCGTCGAAGAGGCCCGGATTCCAACAACTCAAGGAACAGCTCTTGTCAGTCAGAGTCCTTTTCGTCATCCCTGCTAATAATAAAGTAAAACTCAACTGACAATGACTTTTGTGTATCACAGCGAGATTGTCCTGGAAGAGCGAGACCAGCTAAAGGGTCAAGCTAAAAGGGAGAATCGCCGACTGCAGGCAATGTCTTGGGGTAAGTTGAATAAATTAAACTGTCTTGGTTTCCATTTCGGAAAATTCTAATAAGTATTTTCCTGTTTCCGAAGCTTCTTCTGATGATATTCCTCCCGCGAAACCACCGCGGACGGACGTTGGAAGTAACACCGGGATTCCAGAAGGCCATCCTGGTGCAGCCCCGGCGACCACTTACATTGTGGCTCAAAATCCAGAAATACTCAATCAGCTCATGCGGGATAGCGAAGGACGTGGCGGCGTCAACGCAGGCGCCTACATCACGCCTGCATCCGCCTTCAATACGCTTGCGGTAGACTTTGCCTCCTCTGGTTCAACAACTGGTTCACCAAAACGAAAACTCAAAACCAAGAAATTAGGATTTGATTCTGAGGGGAATCCCTTCATTTTAGACTCGAATTTGAGTAGCAGAACCACGTCTTCATCAACGCTGAATAATATGACAGGATTAGGGTCGTCAGGAAACTTTAATACAATTTCTAGTATGGGGACCCTAAGTACGAGTTCAGGGTCAGAGATTTTCAATTTTTCTACTGGGACGGGGACGCCAGGAAACTCAAAGTCTACTTCCAATTATGGAACCTTGGATAAGGTCAATGAAAGTCTCCACCTTTCGCATGTTTTTTTTTGATGGCACCTTTTGCTTGACATGAAAATTGTTTACTTTACTTTCTTTTCCTCTATCGGTTCGTTTTATTCTCTGAAGAATTCCTTATTGGTTGAAAAATCCATGTCTGACACTAACACCCAAGTTTTTTTTCTTATGTTGCCTGCCGTTATTGGTTTTGAGCGTTTGTTTTGATAAACTGCTCTGCATGTGTGTGAGTTTGATCGATGAATGGCTTTTGGATTTGATTAATTGATGAGCCCTCCATTAATTGTTTAAATACTGGACGTTTGGTTTGCATTTCGTCATTTGACGAACTTCGTGATTTATGTCATAGTGCCCCGCCTTCATACCTTCTGTTCTGTTTCATTTTTCTAGGACGTGAAGCTGTGTGAATCTTCCGAATTTGAACTGAGGTACAAACATGAGCTGGAACGGAAACTCCGTGACCAGCAGAAACAATCGGAGGAGGATAGTCGATGGCTGGCTGAGGAAGAAAACAACTTGGTAATTCCCTTTCTACCTTCATTTACTCGGAACGACTTATCTAGAATCTCTAAATTTTATAGAGAAAGCGTCTATCTATCACAGCGAGCATCTCGGATCGGTCAGATAGTGATTGTGGAGATGTCCGGAGCGGTTCCCCTTCGTTTGCTCAGATTGGTGAAAGTGGAGCTTCCGTGAGTCTTTGCCCCAACGGTTCCGATGAAGATCCGAAAATTGTGGTCAAGGTAAGCATTTTTCTTGTTCACATTTTACTTGACAGTATCTCATCTTCAATAAGGTAATTCAAAGTCCTACCTTTTCTCTTTCTAAAATTAACAAACCTTGTATGCCCGAGACAGTTACCATTCCTAACAGATTCTTCATTTCGGATCTAGGCAAACTAGGCTACACTTCATTAGACGAGGACATGAGAATGAATTACACAAAATGTTTACATCACACGATTGGTTGACTAATTTAGAACTTTTCTCTTTGATATTCTTGATAAACTCTTGACTTTTGGAAAATCCTTATGAAGGGTCGGTGGTGAACGGTGTAGCAAATCCGAATATAATTGAATCTAATCCCCTTCCAAAGCTCGCTTCCTCCCTGTTTTTTGTACATTATAAGAATTGTATAGTTACAAAGGGAGTTTTTGATTGGGGAAAGTGCTCGACTAACAACCCAATTTAGCACCATTGTTAGGAAGGGATTCTAGTCTTCTAGCAGTATGGCGGGAGATTGAGTTGGTTGTAGAATTTTAATGAGGACTCGCCCGTATTGATGAACTCCAATAATCTCTTCGTCGATGAGCTTGATCCCGTTTTCATCTGTGAACTGATCAAAGGGAATGGACCGGATTGTACTGAACCCAAGTTTTGAGAATACTTTGTAGGAAAACTCTGAGGTCGTGTCAACCTGCGGAAACGGAAAATGTCAATTTCTTCCCTTTGATGTGTCATGTGTGTCTGTGACATTGTCAGCCAACTTACTTGTAACAGGCAGACATCTTTCATAATTGCAAGCTCTTCACTTTTGATAACCAGGGATTTCCCAATCCCGCGTCCGGCGTAGTCCTTATCGACGTTGAGGAATAAACAAAGCATCGTCCTCTCTGGAACTGCTCCTCCAAGTACCAAGGTCGAAATGTCTAGATCTAAAAAGGGGGACTTTATTAGGTTTATAAATTTAGGGAAGCAAGGAGAGGTCGTTTGCTGTCACTTTAGGTTCACTTCCTCATTCAGTCAGTTACCTTCGTTTAGGAGCGTTAGGAATCGAGAGACTTGCCACATATTTGGCTCAGTTTCCTAAAAGGCATAATAAAGACCGAGGTGACAAGGTACGTATCAATTTCTTCACGAATTGGGGATTGACCTCTCACCTTGTCCACGTAGTCCATAATTCCAGGCGGATCAAAATCTGGGGTCTTGATGACATTAATAGAAACGCCAACGATTCGGGTTCCTCCGTCCTCTTCCACTGTGGCCATGTAACTGACGCCATGCTCAACGGCTGAAAGAGTATGGGCAGAAAGCCACCGCGTCACTTGATCCGTTGTTAGTCCTAAAGTAAAAAAAAAATACAATAGCAAGATTCCAATCATTTTCTTCTTTTTAGTCATCAATTTAACGAGTTAGGCTGAAATAGATTCCATTTCATTGGTTACCGAGGGCTAACCCAAGCGGTTCTTCAATGAAAAAGGATCTGAGGAGGAGTTCAGCAACTTCTTCCGATTTGGAAGGGTCAATGATGGAGTAAGTGATCTCTGACATCTTGGAACACTAAAAAAACGAACTCGTCTCTGAGGGCGGCTTTCTTTTGGCCTTGACGACGAGGTCACGTTGAGGTGGATTTGTGCCGTGTGTGTCTGGTTTCAGGAATTGTGCCTGGAACGAGCCAGATACGGGAAGCGTTCCGTCTGCTTGTGACGTCTGACCTTGAGACGGACGAGGTTCTCTTGGGTAGGGTCGGAACAATAAGAGTTGAGCCTTCCGTTACCCGAATACGGTTGTAGTAGACCACAGAAAGGAATTTGGAAAAAGTAGGAAGAGGAAGGAAGTTAAAAGAAGTAAAAAAAACGGAACGGAAATCAATAAACTTTTTCCAACTTGGCTGGAGACAAAAAGAGCCTTAGCTTTCTCTCTGTGTTATTCCTTGTTTGTAAGCCCGAGTTCACTTTCATATGGAAATTCCCTTTCCTCGTCTTGTTTTCTCTAAAATGGAATAGAATTTGAGGAAGTTGTGTTTTGTGAGAGCTAGTGAGAAGAGAAGCAGCTGCTACTGCTATTGGAACAGCGACTTTCTCTAGGAGCCGTGCAGGAGCACGTCTGTCTCACGGAGAGAAAGTGGAGTAACTAATCCCATCGTCCTCCTCTCGCCGCCGGATCCATGCAGGAGCGAATGGAAACGGAAAAAGGAAAGTGGGAAAGGACAACGATGGGAGCTACATTGAAATAATAATCAAACGGAGTGAAACGCTTCCCCACTTCGTCTCCCTTCAAAGTTGGTTACTGCTGGTGCGGTGGTATGGTGGTGTCTGGTCTCTGGTGTGTACGGGAGCGATAGTGTGAGAAAGTGGAGCAATCGCTTTTACCCTCTTGTGCTTGTCCCCATCATCATGTCGTGAAAATGAATCTCTTTTGCTAGACGAGTAGTCCGTCAGTAGTAGCTGGAGGAGAAAGGAGGCTCGGAGAATGAATCCATATAATGCGGCTGTTTCCTTCCTGTTTACGTTCCCATTGGGCATGAAGGTAATTCCCCCTGGAGTTTGTACAGAGATTCTGCTGACTCTCGGAGAACCAACCTATCCAATGTTTCCATGTAGCCAAGGCAAAGAACTCACGACCAGCATCCTCCGAATTCACAGGATTCTCGACTTACTTTCCGGAGTCTATCGGGTGGCCCAGATCCGAAATATCAAGCCAATCCCGATTTTGTAGAGTCTCCTTCATCTTTTTTATTAGACAAGATTCGAGGGTTGCTTGGAGACATGAGGATTTCTTTGAAACCCGGGAGTGAGTAAGCTCGGAGTCATTATTCAACCGGTTCTGAGCTCTGATTGGTTCCCTTGAGTTGTCTGGCTGCACTGTGTGCGAGGCTGAGGATACGAACGAAGATTTATTTCCATCCATGAGAGTTTTTCTAATTTAATTGTTCGCATTGACCTACTTTCTCCATTATTCATTTCATAATGCTGAGAGCATCCTTGCCTGCTCAGGAGCCCAATTTCCCCGTTATGCAATTATTGGATCTTTTATGCTTCCATGATCTCTTTGAAACAGGATTTTCCGTAATTTGCTTTTCCAATCCCCAGCTCTATTATCCAGTCCTCCGGACGTGATGAAGGGGTTTGGAAGTTCTCAAAACATATTCTCATTTTTCTGCTCTACTTTTTACACTATTTGTGCTCAGAATTATTGAGATGATGACCGTTTTTGTTATTTTTTTTGTATCGAAAAAATTCATTATTGTTATCATGTTTTCATTCTTCTATTTTTTTTTCTAAACAGAAAATGGAACCAACCCCAACGGCGGATCTCGACCGAACGGTGAGTGGATGGAATGAATATTTAAGTTCTCGCCACTGACCTACGGACATGCCACGCCCCAAACTAATAAATCGATTTCTGAATTTGATTAACCTTTTCCATTTTCCACTTATTTCTTCGCTAAATGCAAAAGAACCCTCGAAAGTATTTTTTTTTGCTATAAATTAGAATTTCGTCCGCTGTAAAAATTGAACCTTACAAGAAATAGAGACGCTGCACTCCTCCTTTTTAATCCTTCCAACTAAATTCTATTTTCTTTGTTTCTATTATTTAGAATGACCGCGTGTATGAGAGTACAATCAGCGTCGTAAGAGCGATTACCGAGTTGACCCATAGTGTCCAGGATCCCACAAAGCCTTGTTTAGACCTCGTACGAAAAGTGGGACTCCAACTAAAGTCACTCCTCACCAGCGTCGATGAGCTGGTACCGTTTTTCCACGAGGGAGCAAAGCATGAGGTACCTTTTTACTAATTGCCAACTAATAACTTAATAATTGAACCCGCCTCACAATTCTGTTTGATCTAAATTAGGTTGAAATGGCACATCAAGTTCTGAGTAAAGACATGAAAGAGTTGGTCAATGCTATGCGCCTTGCAGAGAAATACAGTTCGACGACCCTAGACGTGGAATACAAAAAGTAAGTCAAAAATTAATACACTTTCGACTTGGACGTGCTCAGGAATGGGTACTTACTTCAATGTTTGGACTTTTCAGGGGGATGCTCTCCGCAGCACATGTGCTGGCAATGGATTCAAAAAACCTCCTGGACGTTGTTGACTCGATACGAATCCGCTGTCCTGACGTGGAACAAATTATTTCTGGTGGTGCTGGAGGAAGTGGTGGAGCAAACACTGGATGAGAAGCGGCTTCCCCTCGTTTTCTACCAGGACCAGGAGCTTCAACGGCCGAATCACAATGTCCGTTTCCTTGCTACCTACTTTCCCGTTGATGCGCAGAGATTTATTCTGATAACTATTTTCAAAAGGCGGGCATGGGCATTCTTTTTTTTTTTTCTTTTTTTTTTTTTTTTTTTTTGCCCATTTCAAATTTTCAAAGTTCCCAACTTTTTTTTTTTTTTTTCTTTGTGGTTGGGTTAAAGT
>Ga0194135_10002362_pt1 | contig 11436 bp, 4 predicted proteins | sample LitLau_LLRF_2013_FD_134024 | JGI IMG/M metagenome (GOLD analysis project Ga0194135, IMG submission 134024) | Freshwater sediment microbial communities in response to fracking from North America - Little Laurel Run_MetaG_LLRF_2013 (version 2) | ecosystem: Environmental > Aquatic > Freshwater >... | reverse complement strand
GTGCATTCACCCTGCAGGCTGAGAAAGTGGCCACAAAAAACACCTTCACGGAAGTTGGTCGCATCGCTCGCAGTGCAGCAGGTTATTCACTTGATACGTTGATACTATTACTAGAAGAACTACAACAGCGTGTGCTCCATCATCGTCATCATCATTGTTAGGTCATCGCACAACAACTAACAACAATCTCTTGTTAGAACCGCAGTATTCCCTATTGTCGTGAATTGTTGCTGCTGCTGCTGCTACAGATCAAATGTACACACAAAACTCCTCAAGTGCAGAAAGATCTCAATTTCCCGTGTGTTTGAGTCTAGTCTCAAGTCTCAAAGTAACCCACCTATAGCCTATAATATTATAATGCTATGAATATATGGTTATGCAAGTATTTCATATTATAAATAAATAATAGTTATGCAAGCATTTCATGTGTAATTTTAGCCCAGGGATGGGGGTGATAGACCTACGCAAGGAATCCGGTCTGTGGAGCTATCAATATCTCCGAAACTATTCACTCCATCATTCCATTTGGAATCTATTCCAATACCTGGGCTTTAGAAATCTGCTTGGGGAAGGTTTTTACTGAGAGAGTACTCATTATGGAACTTCCTATATTCCTATCTAATTCCATGGTCTGATGAGAATTTGGATTTGTGATGTTTGCGTGCTTTTGCTGTGCATGGTCGCAATGAGTGTGCATGGTGGTGTGCAATAGTGTGCATGTAATAAGTCTGTGCCGTCTGACCTGATTCAGACAGCAGTATATATTATTATTAATTTAGGAACTTGTAAATTGTAAATGTTTCATAAAAACGCAAACAAGTAATAAGAGCTCAATCATGGATCAGACAAAAGGTTAGTCTCATAGTCTCATTGATTATAAAGATAGGAGAGAGCTAACAATATAAAGACAAACAGACAGTATGCAGTATATTAGTATATTTGAAAATATTCATTAGTCAAGTGAGTCCCTGCTCTCTATAGTCTGAAAAAGTTTTGATCGATTTAGACCCAGGACAAGATCGATATGGCGTGCACATATATATAAGCCGTCAGAGGAGTTCCAGTGGCGATTGGCTGACGTAAAAGTCTACGTTTGGTAGTTTAAAGCTTATGTAAAGCAGGAACTCCAGAGATCTTCTCAGAAACTGAGAACACTAGGAATTTTTCATATGGTTAATTCAATTCAAAATTGTATACCGGATACGATTCAAATATATATTGAAGTATTTCAGGGAAATACTCTATACTAGCAAACCCTGAGCGTATTGACATATACTACGTATATGCATGCATGCATACACATGTTCTTTTTGTTGATTAATTTGATTATCGCACTGGATATTGGGCAGAGAATGGACAATACTCTGTAAGCCGCAGTGCAAGCAGTGGAAGAAGTGAAAGCACTGAATCTATATCATCAGCCGAGAGAAAGTTTCGGCTTGGAATGGTGAAAGCATATATCCTCGGGTTTGGGTTGAATATTGTATTACACCACCTCATACTACACAACCTCACTTCTATGGCATGCCTCTGTCCATACCAGACCCAGACGGGAACCTGAACTCAATCATTCATAGAGGTACTTGTTTAACGACAAGGTGATCAGCAGAACTAATCAACATTTATGCACTTTCGGGATGAGAAGGTGGGTGACAGTGACAGTAGTAGTATACGGCAGTGGGTTTTATGCTTCAGAAAAATAATCAAGCCTTGGTGGACAACTTTCTCAAGATTTACTGGATGTATATTATGCTGAATTCCTCCGCGTCTTGTTTTGTTCAGAAGAAAAAGCTCATACAGAGTTCCTCATTACTAAAAATGACGATGATGATGATGGGGTGCTGCGGTAGAACACCACACAGGAGAGACGAGAAGGAAAGTCCTAAAGGATCTTCGCGTGGCTTTGAGGGCTGAGATCGATTTTCAACAAGTTCGAAGGAGGATACGACGGCCAACAGGAAAGGTTGAGAGAGAGAGACAACCTCATCATCATATACAAGAAGAGCCAGAGTGTAGTGTAGTACTTGCAGTGGGTCTTATTTGTGTGATGGCTTTCTAGGAGAAAGTTCTTGCTTTCGCTTCGGTGAGGTGGTGGTGGTAGTGTGGCATGGCATACACACGAGAGCTTGGCTGAGAGTTCAAAGACGAACGATGCGTAAAGAAGGACTTGTAGAGAAGTGATCTGAAATCTGAATACTACACGGAGTCCTGCTCATACATATACTACTACATAGTACATACATACTACATACATGGTCCGTGGTGGTGGTGGTGGTGCTCGTGTTCATACTGCCTTCTCAAGAGGTGAAAGCAACCAACTTTACACAAAGAGAAAGACGAATCGATTCTGCCTGCTTTGGGAACGCTGGAGCTGCTCTTCTTTCCCTATATGCTCTTGTACCTTCCACCACCTTTTTACGACCGTCTCGGTCTCCTCCTACTGCATTATGCGTCCTTTTTCACTTCCATGAATCTGCTGCTTCTTCGTCCAGCTCACAAGTGAATTACTCATTCCATTCTCAAATGCTTGCTTTATTAAGTTTCATGTATGTTCACATGTACGTTCTTTTTGTCTAGTGACACAAATTGAAAATTGCTAACAAGTAATTCCTATTCTTAGATTTGATAAATGCTTATTGAGCAATCGCACTAATAATCATCTGATCGGGATCGGCATCTGCTCATTAGCTTTCACACCAAAGTCGCTTACCATCGTGTTACGTCATAGTTATTGGGTTATTGTCAGCTTTGCCTATTATTATACCGGCAGTATGTAAGTAGTATGGAGTGGACATAAATAGAATCTTCTCTTATACATTTATCTAGTCGTATTGCTACTAGTATTCCTCACTTTCACCCATGGCACATGGATGGAGATTTGTAGCTTTCAGCCAGTTTCAGCTATACGATACGTTATATACGCATTTCATATATATAAATATCATGGAAGTTCCTCCAACACTATATGTATATGTGTACACACTGCACATCACTTTCATTTTTCCATTCGACTTTACTCGATTTTAGGTCTACCTTCTCTCGTGAAAGCGACTTTTAACGAAAAGCTAGCCAATGCTATTCTAGTCTTCATTCATTTCGTTTCATACACTTACGAATCTTCGAAAATAATAAAAACAGAAGAAAGAATACCTTATCATATTCTTATCCTGTCAAAGCAAAAAACAAAAAAATATCCACTTTGTTGATGTTATCTACTTATACTTATCAATATGAATGAACTCTTCGTAATAAACCAGCCGAACAATGGCAGTAAAAATGAGTTCTAACGTATGCAAATTATGCATCTTTGTGTTTGTGCCCACACTTCCTGGCCTCCCGACGCTCTAGTTGCTCAGTTGCTCTCATCATGTCTTATTTAATGCTGTTCTTCATCACAAGATAAACCATACGAGAACTGAAGCAGTCCAGTTGGTCTAGTCTAGACCACATCTGTCATCTGTTCGAATCATATTCTTCATACACACAGGACACACACACAATAGGACACCCTACTCGAATACAAAACCAACTTTCTTTCTTTGCTTTTTCTTTATATCCATATCAAGAGATCTTCCTATCCAGTTAGACAAGTAAGTACAATGCGGATACAGATATGATTTCGTAGTGGCTACGCTGTATGATTTCCTGTCCTAACCTCCAAATCGTAATCTTAAAAGCTTAACTTGATTTCATTCTTATCAATGAGTTATCCTTCCAAAACAAGAATCCACTCAGTTTCTTACACAGAAACACAATTCCCACATAAATATATTGCTTTCTACTATCTGCATTGTACGTATTACTTACTTCCGCCACCTCCGCTACACTCGTACAAGTCGTACTATTATTTACAGTTTATTCATATAATTCATTCATCAAGGTTTAATACTCTTTCTACGCAACACGCGTAAAATTGAAGAACATACTCCTGTTACATCCTGTGTACTACCTCTGTACACTGTTACTCTCCTAATTATCATCTAACAAACATTGTTACTACTATTCTACCTTCTTACCTCAAGAATCTAACTTCTTTCTTTCTAAACCACAAGTCAGTCCCTGCATTAATATTCGCAGTCTCTCATGAGTATAAGTTTCAGGGGCTGAATTCTTCAGAGAATCATCATAAGAATACGCTTGAACTTATCTTTTACAACAAGAACAAGAGTCTCAGATTGTCTCTATATACTCGCCCCTTCAATTCGCATACACACACACGACACATAACACTTGCCTCACACACACACAACCACACAAGGCAAAAGACAACACACACACACACACACAAGCTGATGGAGAGAGAGTATTTAAATGTCAATGCTGTATGGAGGGCCACATAAAAAAGAGAGTAGGCCCTCCAAGGAGCAGACTGGGAGGCAGGAGGAGTTCATGCGTCGAGAGTGAGTGTGTGTGTGTGTGAGAGAGTGAGGTTGTTGGTTTATCGTAGGAGGAGCGCAGTCTTCTCTCCGCAGCCACCACCGACCTCTCCTCCTCCTCCTCCTCCTCAGAGTCTCCTTCAACCAAAAATAATTCTCGCTCTCCTCCACTCCATTCATTCTCTCTATTACAGGCACAGAGGGATATTATTCTTTTTATTTTTAAGTTTCCGGAAAAGTCAACCGTTTTAAAGTAATAATAATAACGACCTTGGAGGTTTTGTATCGCAGTATAGGAAGTAGTGGACGTGGGGTATATAGAACGCGGAACAGATCTCATTTACGCTAGACCGTGTCGTGAAATTCATGATATTATTATACCTGCAACGGCTGCAACTGCTGCAACCTTCAGATTTCAATTTTATTATGTACTAAATGAACTTATAGGAAAGTGTATATCATGTACAACAGCAGGCTCAGTTGAAGTTGTATTATAAATTGTTCGAACCAATGAGATAGTGAAAGTGAACTTTATTAGTTAGGAGGATTAGTTCGGGAATCTTGTCATTTCTGAATGTCAGTCATCAACAACGAAAGGGTGAAGAGGAAAAAGGTAGTATATTTGAGGTAAGAAATTCTGTTTATATATTGTTTGTATGTGTGTGTAAAGTCTGTGGAGTTGTAGTAATGTTTCAGTAGAATGTTGTGAGTTGTAGAATGTTGTAGAGTAACGTGAACAAGTCTTAATACTGAACCAAGAAAAGTGGTGGTAGTGGTGGTGGTGCTGTCTTGAAGAGGGGATGGATATGTTTTTGGATGTATATTTCTTCTTAGCTATATTATTGTATTGAGATATTGAGATATTGAGAATGAGTTTTGTGTAGAGTGAGCAAAGGAATTCAACTCTTTCTTGTACTTCTCGACCGCTCAACTTTTTTTTCACCCTCTTGTACTACTTAATTTTCGAAATTGATTTGATGAGTAGTATATATTTCTGAAGTTTTAATTGGGATTAGACTGAACTATATTGGAATATATTTTTCTGATAGCAATCCTGATGATGGAACTCTGCTGGGTTTGATGTGCGTGCGCCGGGGTTGAAAATAAAGCCACACCAGCTTCACATAGCCAGTTCCCAGTAACAATGTGACCGGAGGTGGACGACGCACATTTACCAGAAGATTTTCAAAGTATGTCGAAACTATAATGTAAAGCATTGTAAAGTTTGATTTGTTAGTCTTACTGTGTATCTAATAACCTAATATCTCCGTCTTGATTGATTAATATTTGCGAAATTGTTTTAGGATCCTTATACGTAAATCCCGGTTTCAAAATGGATAATACTACGGCTGGCGATGACATATGTAGCGTTGTGAATTCTATTGTGACATTAGTAGAGAAGTCAGTGTGTTCTAATGGTCATGGAATGGCGACAAATTCAGAAGAGATTAAGACATCTGCAGTTGAGATAACTAATGGAGTTGCTGATTGTGGTGAGATGAGAGCACCGTCATCTGCAACTTTCTGTGTCCAGCGAAGACCCATCAAACACTCAGAAATTACCAGTAATGCTAATACTGAGAATGGCATTTATGCTGGAAATGAAGACCAAAAAACTTTGGAAGTACAAAATTCGGCATCGGAAATATCGACATCTCAAGGAACATCGGATCTCGCTAAAAGTTCTGGAACTGGTGCAATCCCTCCAGTGATACTTTCCAATGTTTTCAGTGATTCTTGTGAAATCGATATGAAAACTGATGAATCTAGAGCCAAAGATGGAAGCGAAAAGTGTGAGGGTGAGGATTCAAATGACTCGTCCTCTTCTGGTAAGAAAGCTATCCCGGTGAAATTGTTTCCTGGAGTTAATTTGAACATACTGAGGAACATACTAAGTCCCAGTCCACAGTCACCCTCGGCGAATTGTGGATCACCTTCGCAGCCTCTTGAACCTTCCTCGTACAAAGAAAAGCTTAGAAGCAACAGTGCAACTAGTGATAATGATTGTAATGACTCAAATTCCATTTCTGATGGTTCTATTGGCTCTGCGATCATTCAAGATCTGATCACCGCCCGACAACCAGAAGCAGAATCTTTAGATATGTTAGGGTTAGATTCAGTGGGTAATGATTTTGAAGAAAAACCCCGAGTGAGTGAAGATGTAATTCCAACTGATGAAGAAACACAAGATTTCTCTGCTGTGGTGCTGGAAGAAGCGTTGACCCTTGATGCAAACTCATGCCTAAAAGACGGTAACAAGACAGGGTCTGATCTTTTATCTCACGATGTAGAGTCAGTAGAAGCTTTAAACCCTGAGGTGACTGAAGTAATTGAAGAAAACTATGAAAACAAGGCTGCCATAATCGCTCCACTAGATACAGAAAATAACAATGGAACATTATTGGAATCGAGTGTTCAAGATCAAGATGCAGCTTCTGACAATGCAACTTCTGAAAATGTTCCTTTTGGGGAGGATTTATTAGCTCCTCCTCATTCTCCAAAGTTCGATAGTCAGCCAACTAGGAGTGCTTTAAAAAGGCGAGCTGAATTAAGCGATTCCCATGATAGTCCGAAGAGAAAACGTAGAAATATAACTTTTGATGGAGTCACGGTATTTTACTTCCCTCGCACTCAAGGCTTTACATGTGTTCCATCGCAGGTTAGTGCAGCAATCTCTTTAAATTTTGAATACAAGATTCAACAGATCCAATAAGTGCCACAAGATTCAAAAATTGATTTCTTTGTTATTTACTAGGGTGGATCTACTTTGGGAATGGCTGCTCAACATATGTTTTCTAAGAAGTTTTCCTTAGCAGAGCATACAGCTGAACAAAGGCGATTGCACAAGCAAATGTTAGTTAGAATCAAACGGCAACAACAAAGTCGTACAACATCTTCATCTGTGCAGTCAGACGTGAAAGATGAAGAGCCAGGATGCAGCTCGGGAAGTTCAGCTACCGGTGGGGGTAGTCAATCTAGCGATGAGGATGACAGTGAAAGCCATGAAGATGACACTGATTCTGAAATGGAAAGTGAGCTAGATGGATATTACTTTCTCCAGCCAGTCCCAACACGACAACGTAGAGTACTTTTGAGGGAAGCTGGGGTGAAGAAAATTGACTCGTTAGAAAAGGATGAATGTCGAGATATACGGTCTTCTAGAGAATTTTGTGGGTGCTCATGCAAGGTCTACTGTGATCCTGATTCATGTTCGTGTGCTCAAGCGGATATAAAATGCCAGGTAAGAATTAAATACGAAGTATTATTTACGTTAATTAATCCTGACTTATTAATCGGGAGAAATTTTTATTCTGAAACAATAATTGCTAAGCTCTAAATAAATTCTCATAATCATTTTCCGATAAACTTAACGCAGGTCGATAGAATGAGCTTTCCATGTGGATGTACAAAAGATGGATGTGGAAATCAAAACGGCAGAATTGAGTTCAACCCAATTAGGGTCCGCACCCATTTCATTCACACGTTGATGAGAATCGAATTGGAGAAGAAGCACAGTGAACAGGTATTTGAAACAACCCTCTAATCAGTAATCTTTGCTATTTAAGCGAGAACAGAAGAGACTGTAAGCAAACAAAATGCGCTCCTCGAATCGACTGTTAATTAATTAAAGTGGACCCTATTTTGAGAGTCGATCTCCTTTTGGTGAATTTTAATTTGTTTGGGGACACGAATGAAAAGTAGGATCTGTTGCTACTTTCAACTCTGTGTGCTCTGTCGCAGATCTATTTTATAGTACAGAATCGATTGATAATGAAGATTTGTGAATGTTATATCAACATAAACAGAAGATAAAGTTGTTTCGTATTTTAAAATGAATAAAACTTCGTTTTGGAGGTTTTCTGTACTGCAAATGCTTATGTTGTAGCGATCTTTATTTCGTTTGGCAACATGTTATTGATTCAGAACCGTTCTGAATCCAGTATGTAATTTAATTACTTCATTGAAGTTCATTGTAATAGTTGAGTCTACTAGGTCAGGAATATCATAATCCTCGATTCGCATACACACAGTCAATCAGTTGGTTTTGGTTCAGAAAACTGTATAAGCATCGGTAACTAAAAACTGAAAGATTCAAGTTTTAGTCATAATAATTGTAAGCGTATAATAATTATTGAACATTTCGTTGTTTCAGGTTATTTGTAACTCTGAAGTAGGTCGACCTAGCAGCTCGTCTGTGTCTGCACTCCCGTACGCCAGTAATTCAAGCATTGGAAATATTAGCGGTGCAAGTTCCAATCAAGACATTAACTTCGGAATTCAACACACGGGTAGTAGTGTGATGCAACATTGGGGAGAAAATACGAATTTTAGTAACCCTACAATGAGTGCGCCCAGCGGTTACTACAAGCCAGAAGAGCAATCTCTCACTACGAGTATTCACCAATACAGTGGAGGGGGTAATCTTGTTCGAGATGTTTCGTTTGACTCTGGCATGGAACTTGAATCATGTGTCAGTATCGGCAGCTATACCAATTTTCATTTTAATGCTCGTCAGTCGCTGAATATTGACGGGTTTAATGGAACACAAGACAATCATCTCAACGTGGGTAGTTTTCCACACAACGAACACCACAATTCGACCCAACAGCGGCCAGAATCTTTGGATTTATTCTCCACATTTCGAGAAGACTCGTATTCTGAAAACAGCGACGATTTTTCAAATGAGAGCACTGGAGAAAATCGAGCTGCAGTTGCATCAGCAGTTATTCCGTCAAACGTAAACCAAGTTCCGTTTAGTAACAACTGTCATGTACGGCCTCATTTATTAAATGGAATGTCGTCACTCACCAATTCCCAGGCTGCCCAGTCTCGATATGGGGAGCTTTATTTCGGTAATACACCTGAACAACCCTTATTTATGGGCACAACAGATTCAACGCACTATCACGGCAATGTGCTATCAGCGAATTCAACGCAGGTCGTTGATTCTTCACTGCACCACCAAGCAGACCTTGTACACTACCAGCATCCACAAGTATTAGAATTTTCCAGAACAATGGGTGTACCTGATACAAATTTTAATCTTCGTCAGTCTCAGCATTTACCACCACCAGATCATTTCAGTGGAGCAGACTATTTTCACAAGCAGCCAGATTATACCAATAGCTTTAATTCAGTAGCGAACGGCTGCATTTACGCTAATTCTCAGACAAACAAGTCAAACCACGACATTGAGGCAACTCCAATGGTTCAAAGTTCAACGAGTATGTCTTTCCAGCACCAAACGATAACTGAACAGTCTGTTAATGGCTCTCCGTATACCAGTCTGCATATTCTAGACCCTAATTACGCTCCTCAGAAATGTTTGGACACATCAAACCAACAAACTATCAAAGAAGCATACAGAAACGGCTTTCAAACTTTAGATGAAATCAATCATGAAGATGAAATAGTATCTTCATCAAAAGACGCTCTGCAGAATGATGCAAATCGGCTTGAAGAATCGAATGCTGGAGATAATTTAGGCTTGGGAGAAATCATTAAAAAAAGTATGGTGGAAACAGTGTCTGCTTAAATTGAGATTTAAGGAGTATACTCGCAAATTTCCAAATCTTAATCATACGTACCGTGCAATTATTTTTTACGATATTATACTTCGCAGCCATCAGCACGAATTGGTTTTTTACCTTGTCAGATGAAATTATTTACTTATACTTAGCTTGTCGACTACTGACGATTTATAAGATGGCAGCTCTTCATTCGAGCAAGTCTTTCAAGCTTCTTCAAGATATATTTCTAACTAGCCGATTGATTATATCGAAAGCATCAGTTACGGTTGTTTCAGTTCCTTCCTCTAGGCTATCAAATAAGAATAGTGTTAGATTTGACACTCATAATTCGTAGTTCAAAATCAACTGCCTATCCCTTGAATCTGGAATTTTAGGGGAACTATTTTGGAATATGGTGTGTCTTAATAGACATGAATGTCTCACCACTGGTTTATTTAATCACATATTCTATCAAGATGTTAGTATGAGTATTATATAACAGGGCGTAATATGTAACAAACTTTTCATGACATAATCTGAGAGATGTGTACGTATATCCGATCGGGATTTAACATAGGATAGGAGTTCTGTATAGTTAGTGACCTTACAACTTCTTTAAAGCACTCAGTAGCAATATTAATACAAACGAAAATCGATAAGTAATATTATGCAATTTCTGCATTAATTAGTTATGCATAATAATGAATATTACTAGTATTAGTGGCTTGTATATATCATGTATGTGTCTACGTGGTGTGCCATTTGTTTTGATTACCTGTCGACGAAGTACTCAATAATCTCAAAGATAGAGACGATAATAATAAGCGCCTACAAAGGATCATATAATTTAATATACTATAAAAATGAATGTTTATAGTTGATCTCTGATCTTTGACGACCTTTTGCTAGACAGTATTTGTATCCATAATGAACTAACTGAGATCCTCAGCGTACTGTATGAAACAATTATTAAAGCCTAATAAGATACCCAAAAGTCTAATGTTAGCTATGCACATGTACAACAATATTTTAACTAGTTTCAAATAATTTAGTTTTCAATTTAATTGTGCTTAAGTATAAGTTTGAAAGTGTACTGGATGAGGTGGTTGTGGATTTGACTTTAAGACAAGTTTAAGTGTAACTTACAACTAGCCTAAGTACTAGTATTATAATAGTTCTATGATTATAATACATGAACAACACTTGTGTACTCTTCTGAATAAGTTCATGTACAGTACAGCATTGATCGTACTAAAACCTAATGGGTGGTACTAAACGAAAAAGTATGATTTTAAAATGTGCTACATATATTAATATTATTATAAAAATACTGTAGAGCCTTTTAGAACGCAACACATAAAATAGTACATAGATATTTATTAAAAAGATATTATGGTTTTAATTAACTTATATTTATGCCAAACAGAAAACTTTAGAGCTACTGAGTCGAATAGAGCATAATATAGTATTAATTATTATCGTCTTTATTGCGGAAACAATCAGTTGACATTGAAATAAATTGATTTAAAATGAACAAACCTAACTATGTC
>Ga0194135_10002361_pt1 | contig 11441 bp, 12 predicted proteins | sample LitLau_LLRF_2013_FD_134024 | JGI IMG/M metagenome (GOLD analysis project Ga0194135, IMG submission 134024) | Freshwater sediment microbial communities in response to fracking from North America - Little Laurel Run_MetaG_LLRF_2013 (version 2) | ecosystem: Environmental > Aquatic > Freshwater >... | reverse complement strand
ATTTTATATAGTAATATTGTCCGCGAATTAAATAATAATAGTCTGCTGGTGTCTGTGTGTATTGTGTGTGTGTGAGAGAGTGGAGACGAGAGAGTGTTCTTGTTGCAGTCAGCGGAGTGCGTGCGGAGGATTGTGCGCGAAAGATAACTTTCAAACTGAGCAAGGTGGCAACAACTCCTGCTGAGTCACTCAGGAGTAGGCAACGCTGTCAACAAAGAGAAAGCCGTGGTGATGCCTAGCTAGCGGTGGTGGTGGTGGTGGTGTTGGTGGTAGTAGTATTGGTCGCGTCGTTCTCGTAGCCACCAATTACAAAAGGTGATTGTGGAGTGCAGCTGGTGGTGGTGGTGGTGCTGGAGTTTAACGTAGTGTGTGTGAGTAACCTTTCCATAAAAAGACTTTGTCCCTCTCCTCTCGTTGAGTTCCATACAGTGATGATGATGATGTGAATGAGCTTCATGAGGTTGTTCGTATCATTGGTACTTGTAGGAGTAGTAGGCTTAGTATTGGTGGTGTGGCAATATTCCTTGAATCTCAAACACACGGTATATGGTAAAGCTTGGTCAGAAGCAGCAGCAGCCGAGAGAATTCGTGTTCCGTGTACGACGCGTGGATTGCAGACATAATATTATAATAGTAATAGTGCGTGGAAAGTTAATAGTATCAAGGAAGAGGAATTTTAAGTAGAGAATTAGAAAGTATAACGACGACGATAAGGAGGAAGAAGACGAAGACGTCTTAGTAGACGAGGAGGTGAATAGGAGGAGGAGTTAAAATTTTGTTTCAAGTGGCCACACATGACAAGGCCTCAGATGTCAAGCCTTAAATGTCCTAACTTGAGCAGCAGTAATAGAAGTAGTAGCCACCACCACGGTCGACCTCGGAACTTCCTCTCGCCGACTAAAAGTGATAAAGCCGTTGTCGGGCAAGGAGGAGGAAGTGATGCAGGCATTGTTGGAACACGTTTTGCCACGAGGAAGTCTCCCCCTGTCCCCAGCAACAACAATAATCAGCAGCAGCAGCAGCAGACGGAGGTTTTGGTGAGTTCAACAACAAGCTGTACAACAAGTACAAATACAACGACAACAACAACAACCAGTTCCCAGCAGGAAGAAGATCAAGGAGAGCGTCCCCCTTTGTTAAGGAGATTGTCCAGCAACAGCGGTCCAAGTGGTAATAACGCGTGTTCTTCCTCGAGGTATCCACCCCCTTTACTTCCGGCTTTGGTTTCCAGTGAGTTGGTATTAGGGGAAGAGGAGGAAGAAGAAGAAGACGAAGGGGGGGATGGTTTTCCGGAGACCTGTGAAGATTATGTTGAATGGCCTGTAGATAAGGATACAGTAAGGGACGAGGAAGAGGTCGTGTCTGAAGAAGATTTCCATATATCTGACGAAAGTGCTGTTTTGACGGCTCTTCGTATTCCGGAAAACATTGTTCCTACGCCGCATACACAGTTCATACAGTCTTTGTCGAGGAAACAGCAGCAAGGGAGGCCGACGGTGGTGTCAGGGGGCAGTAGTAGTGGTGGTGGTGGTGGAGGGGGATTGCAGAGAAGAAGAAGTCAAGAGAGTATAATTAGTCGGGGTATCAAAATGCCAGAAGATGATGACTCCAGCGATGTTGGTGTTAATATTGGGGATGATGGAAGTAGTGATATCAAGACTGAATCTGCTGATGGGGATAGTAGCAGTACCAGCATTACAGTTAATAATCCTGCGTCGATCATTGGAGGAGGCCCTGGAGGAACGGTTTCTATTATGAAAGACCAAACTGATCGTAAACTAAGGTCAGCTTTTGCCAAGTACAAGAAATTGGATGAAGCGGATAGGTGCAAATTAGAGAAGTTGGGGGAGAACAAAATTCTAATAAATGGAAGTATAGTAATTGAACGAGACTATGAAAATTATACGCGAGAGACAGATGTGGTGCTGGAATTCGACGAGGATTGGAAGAAGTGTAAGATGCCTCCCCTTCCGGCTCCCACTGCACCGAATTGTCAAGCTCCTCCGTGTCGACTTGGGTGTGTCTGTGAAAGCATTATTCAAGATTCAATAGCCAGAAGCCATTGTGGCAAGCCTAAGTGCTTTTTCGACTGCAATTGCTTGTTGTCATTGTTTTCAAATGGGGATGATGGTGATATTAGATCTCGTTTAAGACCACGTGTTAGCCTTCTTAATTGGCGGTACATGGAGCCTACAGAACGAGAAAAGGAACCTCCTGTAAGTTCAATCTGTTTACTTTTGTTTAATTTTGTATGCAGGGAGTTTACTTAAATTAAGTTTCCGCTGTTCACAGGTTAACTATAGACAGCTGGAACGAGGGGCTACTATCTATCCACGAATGAGAAGAGTTGCCGTTGCACCACAACGTTTTAGAAACGAATTCGTGATGGCTCATAAGTTTAAGGATTCGTTTAGAAGAGAAAGACGTGCTGCGACAAATAGTTTGAAGTTCATAAGGAAGACTCCGTTGAAACGGGACAACCACACCAAAATGTATCGGGCTAGTTATGGGATGCGTGCAGCCCAAGCGTCTGCTCAAGCTAAGTCTAAAGAATCAATTCCAACGAAATTACGCCAATGCAAACCGTGCACTGTTACGATTGATCCACTTTTAAGGTAAGTTCCCAGCAAGAACACAAGTTCACATGTCAGCTATAATCATAGTAAAGAGCGAAGAATTATTTATAACTTCGTTCGTTTATTTTTAGTTGCGAGGAAAAAGCTGCTGCTCTAAATGACAGCAATAAAGAAGAAAGCCAGCGTCCTCAACAACCGGAGCAACTTGAAGTTCCACATTGTAAGTTTTGTCGACTTATTGAATTACATCTAAGTTTTAGTGTTAATTGACGCTGCTAATTTTCGTTTCAGTAATTCAACTTATGACTGAAGATGGTCAAGTTATATTGATGGGAAGCGAGTCGATGTGCTTTTTCGCATGGACACTTAATTCGAAACATCCTAGAGCTGTTTTATATAATGGTATTCACGGGGACATCCTGCCGATACCTTGGTTATACGTTCCAATACCGTCAAGTGGGGAAGCGTGGTTATTTCATCAACTTCCGAGCCGAACTGATTGCCTGAAGGAAACTAGTTTCATTCATATTCCGGAAATTAATGCTACAATACATTCAAAAGCTCTGCAAATGCAGATCGAAAAAGCTCAAGATTCAGGCCGCGGAATGCAGTTAGAAATACAATGGATCGGTGAAAAATCAGAGGAATTAACTGGTAAATCAACTTTAAAGTGTTTACTATAATGTGGTTTTAGATTTGTTTTGGTATAACTATACATTGCTAAAATATGTTTCACTACAGGATCTATGTACATCTTCCCTCAATTACCAAGAGTTCTCCTGTGTGGGCCGTTCCCAAAAAGTCAATTGAAAATGAGAGGAGGCCCTGATATGTGTAGTACTAAGTTCGAAACGATACGCAATGCTGTCAAGTACGTCAAGAAGATGACTGCTTCGAGGTACATGGGGGATCATCATATGTGGAACTCTTTATCAACGCGAAAACAGGACATGGTTTACGAAAACCTAATGGCAAAGGTTATACAGCTTCCAATATTTTAAAATCGATGATGTTGTATCATTGACGCTAATAATTTTTATTTGAAGGTAGCAGAAGATGAATCTAAGCTACGTGCTTGCAACCTGATCTATGAGTATGATGGTCCCGCATCGGAAGACATAGCTTTAAGGATACATTCTCAATACGCAGAAGCTTCTCGTGATGTCAATAAAAAAGTAAGTTGCATTTTTTTGCACCATATTTCTTTGTTCGTTAATAGCATTGATGATAATACTTTAATTCCAGTTAGGCTATGAGAAGTCGGATGGTGTAGATTCATATATAATTCCACCCACAGATTTAACAGTATCATGGACAGACGCCGCTCACTTGCTTTCCTTGCGTCCCGCGGTTACATAGTGTATCGATTTTACGTTTTTGACTTTCCCACTATCACTTTCGCTGGCATTGTTTCTCAGTTGTTCATATTCAGTGTACATAAACTTAACTTAAGTAGCTATATTAACATTAGTTTAAGCTTCGTGATCGTCACTAGTAGGGTTCAATTTTATATTAGCTTCGCCGTCTCTGAGTTGGGTATACACACTGTGTACACCCAATAGAAGAGTGAGCTGTCTGTATGATTGTTGGTATGCAGTACCAAGTTATGACTGTTGGTATGACTGAAAGTATTATTGTATTCTGAAAAAGGATTAATGATAAAGATTTGCATCCGAATGTGCCTGCTTGTCTTTTTCTGATTCGTCAAGCATTATAATGTTAAATAACTTCGCTTACGTTTCTAAAAAATGTACCTCGAAAAATTCCTTTCAGATGCTTAATACTTGTGACGATCTTCAGATATGGCAGTGGGCTATTGAAACCGGAACCTACGAATGAACAACTAAGAACTAAAATGTACTAAGCTTCTAAAAATAATGTTCTCTGTTCAGAAAATACAGATTTTCTATGTTTCTTCGTTTATTCGATTTCAGAATTGTAAACTATTACATATTACAGATTTTCTATGTTTCATTGTTTAATCGATTTCAGAATTGTGAACTATTACAAACTTTCTATGTTTCATTGTTTATTTGATTTCAGAATTGTGAACTGTTACAGACTTTCTATGTTTCATTGTTTATTCGATTTCAGAATTGTAAACTATTACAGATTACAGATACAAATAAATCATGAACTGTTATCAAACTAAAGGACTAGACATTGCGTTGTCTTTGGAGTAAAGTGTAGAACAACACACTTATTGAGCTTTCTTACCATCTTTCCATATACTGTACAAAACTTCTAAAAATACGGATATACAATATGTAGAGATCAAACAACTGGCAAGTCGTATTTACCACCATAATTGACTTCAATAACAAGAAGTTGACATAATTAATGTAGTTGTCAATTATATACTAACAATAAGTAAATAGTACATACTAATTACAATATTTACTATTAATTGTAATATTCCTCTCGCTGCCAGTACGTAATTCAATACTTAAGGCAAAGCTATAACATGTTCACCAGGATATTAAATCTCTGTCCTGTTATTATTAAGATTCACGTACATCTATTTACAGAATACTGCACACTGACGGGAAATCAATCTCAGGAAACCGATTTCCTTGCTTATATAACAACAGCTTAAGTATTTCGCTGAAATTCCTAGTCATGTTATTGGAACCTCGTAATATAATTTGATAACTATTACATACCGGGTGGGTTAAATATGACTTTTTTAAGCTAACTTCTCAAAAACACGACGAAAACTACTAAACGACATGTAATCGGTAAAAGTATATCATTGGTAATACAAGACCACATCTGATACCGAACCGGTACCGAAATTAAGTTATCATACAAGGACTTCTTCCGAGATAGAAGACGATGCGGTTGAAGCTGCAAAGGAGCACGATGAGTTTCCAGGTATTCCTCGCTCTTTGTTCAGTGGTGAGTCAATTCCTTGCTGCTCCATGACTTTGATTTCTGAAGAAATAACTTGTTCAATGGACGATGAGATCGATTTCAATTGCTCGATTGGGACTCCACCAACTAATGATAAACAAGCAGCAAGATCCGTATCATCAAGACGGAGACCTCGTACTGCTGTGTAGATTGCAGAGGCTGCCACAAGAGACGGTTTTAGTCCAACAAATCTTGGTTCTGTAATTCAAAATTGTAAGTGTTGATAGATCAGATATTTCTGTCATTTGACAAACTCATTTGTATTATATTCTCCGAGACTCACCAGTGGCACACAAAGTGATAAAAGTAATCGCATGTCTTCGGATGATGTGCCCATACTTGTTTGGCTTATATGGCTCGCATGTTGTGCGTACCAGAAGGAGATCAATAAAATCCACGGCAGTCACTACATTCACATCCCAGTTAAGTTGAGAAAGAATTGATAGCTCACAATTCTGAAATAGGGAAAAAATCATACATTTAATTGACAGTTCACACTCAATGTAAAATTATTCTGTTGATTATTAAGTATGCTTCAGCCTTTTCTAATACTAATCTATCGGATGGAAGGTGTTGATGGTGGATATCTGATTATGCTTCGAGTAAGACATGACTTTGGGGCATGTTGAGAGTTGGAGCATTCTCTCCTACCACTTTGAGCTTTGGCTTTTAGTCACATTACCATTATTAGCTCATATGTATGATGTATTCTCCATCTCTATACAAATAATGTATGCATTTTCATATTAATCATTATGATCATTTTTCTTCCTCATTCCATCCGCAAATATGTTACTGCTGAATCCAAAAACACGAATACTAGCTGCAAAGAGAAATGATGACAAGCTGGAGAGTCCGACCGAGAGGCCACAACTGACGCAGAAATTGCAATTTTATATTTTTACCATCATGCTAGTTGCAAAGTTTCAGAACTGAAGCGAAAGCTTGCTTAAAAAACTATAACAAACCCTATTTTAATGATGCCTGTACGGTAAATTGCACGAATAGTACCTCATACATCTTTCATTTTATCCAGCTCAGCCTTGGCTTACTAACTTACTTCCTGAGTAGAATGAAAGATGAAAAGAAACAAAGAATAATAATAAGTTGATCATCAAGCAATTTAAAGCTTCTTAGACTGGAAACAGGTCTAGTTATATTACAGGGCTTTATTGAGAAGTACAATTTTTCTACGAATGAAACGTCCAGCTCAGTCCATTGAAGATTGAATGATACTGATAACCCCACAGCTACTACTTGTACTGTTGGACAAAGCAAAAAATGAAAGGGCAGTTTCTCTATATCCATTATTCTTCATGTGGCCAGGAATTAAGAAAACTTCCTCTCACTCTCTCACAAGTTTTGCGTGTACACAGTGAGGCATAGCGAAGAAGAGCAGCTGCATCCGTCATTAATTAACGGACGTGAATTTAAAAACATAGGTGCTCATACAAACGAGCTTTGCCTATATATAAGCCTTTGCCTAAAAGCTGTGTATACATATGCTGAATGCAAATTAACTGTAAGATAGTTTATCTAGTCAATGAGGAGAACTGCGAGAGAGCTGAGGATGTCCATTCAAACTTCTCTCGGTCCTATATACATGTCTATTTTACTGAAATGTGGTTTACAATATATATGTCACTTTACTGTATCTTATCACTCCCTGGAATATTATTAATTGCCAAGTGTGCTTCTCTCTGTTCATTCTCAACTAACGAAGATTTAGCAGTGCCACATCCTGTTTTTAAAAGCACACAAACTGTGAGAGATTACTGATTACTCCTGATAGATTGAAGGGTCTTTGTTTAAAAATCAAGTATTAGAGGAAAGGCAAAGAAAAAAGCTAAGGAGGATGAAAAAACCCTTTTACATAATAGCCCAATCTGCACACATGTTTTGCAAGGTCTTTGATTAATGCATGGGAATTGGAGATCGAGTGACTGAAAAAGTGTTTATGCAGTCCTTCGAGTCCAGGTAGAAAGAAACAATGAAGCATTCTGTAATTCTCTACTTCCGACGGACGTGTTCTAAGATGAATAAAAAATGTAGTGCAAAGGAAGCTGATGAAATATGAAAAAGTGGTAGCACTGTGATGTGCTTAAGCAAATGAAAGGAAGGGGTTCCCCTATTTCCAGGTAGCAGTCTTGTTGAGTTTGACTAGAAGAGGAACAAGTCTCCGTTCTCTCTAGAGAGAGAGAGACAGAATGGATGGGAGTATGATTGCATGATCCCCAGTCGGATATCTTATCAGAGGAAGGAGAGAGACTGCGAGAAGTGTTTTTATTATTATTATTGTTAAAGGGGAGCCTATAAACGAGAGTGAGAGACTCAAGGTGCACTACTATATATAAAACACAGTCCCTTTGCACACATACAGTCGTCTTATTAAGAAGGAAATTAACTTCCACTTGAACTTGTACCTTTTCCGTTCTGTTCCTACTGGAGCTTGACGAAGGTGGGGACGAGACGGAAGATGGCCAATTACAACACAATGCAAAGACAAAAAATTTACAAAATTTGGTAATTTTTACGTCAAGACCCTTCCAAGGGTATATGGGAACTTTTCTTGGGAACCCTTAGCATGATATTATTAATGTATAAGTATGTGTATATGCAGATGAAGAGAAACATTGTGCTTTTGGTGTGTATTGTACATGAGATTGATGTGACTTGATTTGATGCTCCAGGAAAAAACTAACTAACCGTGATGGTGACAATGTATGGGAAACTGGGGAAGATGAGTGACGACTTACCCGAAGGGACTGAGGAGACACGCTGTTATCTGTGTACCATGACAAAAGGTCCAAAGAGAAGTGATTGCACTGTCTCGTTTTTGATGCCAGTAGCAAACAGACGCAAGCCACTAGTTGTAATTGCTCTTTCCTGATCGATGCAGTTGACAGAAATTGATCGAGTAAAGCTATGGCCAGTGGAAATACTGCTTCATCGCAACGTTGCTCCTCACAAACCTAATTGCAAAGCGTAATATTCCAAATTGAGAGTTATCTCACAAATGATTAAAAAGGAGCATTCAGGAGATGTAAATGAAAATGAGCCGAAGCTTACCTCGAGCATCCAAGAGGCTACAACTTTCCTCATGTACGGTAGAATTTCAGGCTTTCCATCTCCCATGAAATAGTTTTTTGGCGTTCCAATTTGAGACTCGAGGAATTTAAGTCTGCTCATAACATCAGGGTGGTGCAAAATAGATGAGTCAAAGTAAGAAAGAACAGTGGTTTCGTCACAATGTTCCAAACTTCTGTCACCACCACCCCCACCACCTTCGGCACCACTTTCTATGAGATCATGATCAGACTCTTCCGAGCACAGGAGTTCAGCCAATATTGGCATTTGAGGTTGAGCGAAGGGAATCTCTGGGGTTATGTTCTCCTCGTTTTGCTCCGTGTGAATTTGAGGCTGCATTGTGGATTCGAGTAATTAGGAGATGGTTTCACGATTCACTTTAATTAGTAATGTATATATGAAGTGTCTTAGTTAAATGTCTTGGTTGGAGTTAATCCAAAGAATCTTGAGAGTGACCACCACAGAAGAACTGGTATGATATGTCTTGAGAGTTGTAAGGAGAGATTGCTTCTGAGTCGAATGAAATGTCACATGTATATGCTCTCGTAGTCGGGATGAATGAATCGTGTGAGAAGGTGGAGTAAGCTGAGATATGTCTCAGGTGAACGTATATATAATAAATGTGCTTGTGTGTGTGTATGTGAATGATAAGGAGTCGAGTGAGATCTCAAGGCACAAGGTTAAAGCTCAAGAAGTTGCCTTCTTCCAAAGTGGAGAAAGTCTGGCACGCGACTGAGGGAAGAGAAGTCTGCTGAAGTAGAAGTATAGCAGGACGCTACTCTCCCAGAGAAGAATATTATGACGACCACTACTACTACACTCACTTTTTGTTCATTTTTCTTTAAAAATCAGCTGCCACTGGATATGAATTTGTGTATATGAAGTATGAAGAAGATGAAGTTAGGAGGACGACGAAAGCCCCTACAGTCCTCTGTCTAAACGTGTATGTATTTGTATGTACAGAGGTATATAGGTAGGATGGTTTAAATGGTGTATGTAATAATAATAATGGCTAGGTAAAAGTTGTGATGAAGTGAACTGATAGGGAGAAACTCACCATTCAACCTTATTTTATATATCCTGTTATCAGGGGACCTCAGTAAGGCTTAACGTAATCGTAGTAGTCGTAGTGTGGAGTATAGGGAGTTTTAAAGAACTCATTGGGACCATTTGTCAATGTGCATTGCGATACAATAGGCCAGGTGTTTCGGTTTGGGGAAATCCTTCCAGGTCAACCAGCCCTCAGACATTTTACTACTCAATGCATACATACCTGTATACTATGTGTACACACACACACACCAAGTCCCTTCCCTAAGTTAAATCGTGTATGCGTCTATTTTCATACCCTTCAGCCCTTCAGGATCATCATTCTCTTATCAAGTTTGTCGTAGTCATGAATTCTCATACTGCCCCAGAGGATTTCTATTTCGGATCCCTTCATCTTCTCATGATCCTCCGATCAAAATTATGCTGTGTGTATTTCTCAAAAGCATGTAAGAACTATAATACATTCACCAAATCAGCGATCACAGGTTCACGGCCAAATTCCATGTAAACTTAATTGGTCAATTTAAATGGCCAATGTAAACTTGCATACGAGATTATTCGGAGACTGAAGACTGAAGAAGACGAGGAAGAATAATAATAACCCTAACCGAACTTCAAGGCCTTCGACACACGAAGGAAGAGGGGATATATATTGCATGCACGTATTTAAACATTCTGCTACTGATTCAAATTCTTTAGTGTTGGCAAAGAAGGGCTCTCCCCTGTTCATTAGCGACACTCGAGCTATTTCTGACACAAAAATTGCATGAGTGAGTCAGTCTGATGGTGTTTATTGTGAGCTTGATTCCATATACTTTTATCTAACTAAAGGTCTGTACCCTGTGTGAATCATTGTTTTGTCGTGTTCATTTTTTGTTTGACGAAGGGACTTTACATAGAAAAGTGCCTGAACCTAACCCTTTTGGTATCGACATGCAATCAAGTTCACACCAAGTAGGGTCACGAAAAGATGCGTAGAATTGATTCTGAATGTCGGGAATATACACACACACATGCACATACATTAGAGTATAATGCAAAAATATCAGGAGACTTAATATTATGAGAGAGGAAAGCAGATGAAGCTTCTGATAAAGAGACCTTTGGTGGCTGTCAATATGAATTAGATGTATCAAAAGTCTTCACAGGGACACAGCGATTTTACTCGAGATTATGTACATTATAAATTTGGCTAATAAAATTACTTGACGATTTCATACAGGTCAGATCTCCAATGTTCATAATAGAAGTAATCCTTGGATAGTTTGTTTCATACAGCTAACTGCAATGACTGCAAATGACCAACTTGAATAAAATGTGGAAATAATTATAATCTGATAGCTAGAAATGAGAGGAATATAGAATGTCTAGTCGAGTTTCAAAAGAATATTTTGTGATGATGGATTATTATTTATATTCCAATGATTCGATAGCTTTAATGAAACACCAAGTTATCTTAGAAATAACTGAGATAAATGAATCAAACTGTTTAGAAACATTCCACTCAATTACTTTTGTTTGTATCTGCGTATGCAAAATTATCCAGAGAAGTTTCATACAAAGAAAGAAGAGATGAAAAACTACGAAGCATAAATCATTCGCTGATAATTCGACGTACTTCTTGTGGCTGAAGGGTACTCACCTTCCTTCTAATTGAACTTTGTTTACAGCACTTAACCACAAAATAAGCACCCGTGTAGGTTGTTAACCTTCTATTGTTTCCTGGACTTAACTTAGTTAGTCCCTTTAGTTATCATCGTACAGACCGGATAAAGATGAAGTCGCACATATATATTATGAGCCATGAACTTATAT
>Ga0194135_10002359_pt1 | contig 11443 bp, 10 predicted proteins | sample LitLau_LLRF_2013_FD_134024 | JGI IMG/M metagenome (GOLD analysis project Ga0194135, IMG submission 134024) | Freshwater sediment microbial communities in response to fracking from North America - Little Laurel Run_MetaG_LLRF_2013 (version 2) | ecosystem: Environmental > Aquatic > Freshwater >... | reverse complement strand
CCGCGCAGATCTGCGCGGCCGCCGGCATGAGCCCGGGCAACCTGTTCCATTACTTTCCGAGCAAGGCGGCGATCATCGCGGCGATCGCCGAGGAAGACTGCCAGGCCATGGCGCGCCTGTTTGCCCAGTGGGGCGCCGCCGAGGACGCCCTGGACGCGGTCGAGCACATCGCCCTGGCGATGATGCAGGCCTGCAGCGATCCGTTGCACGCGCGGATCAGTATCGAGGTGGCGGCCGAGGCCAGCCGCAATCCGCAGATGGGGGCGTTGTTCGCCGCCAACGAAGCGCGGGTCAAGGCCGATCTGGCAGCCTTGCTCCGGCGCGGCATGGCCGCCGGCCAGATCGACCCGCAGCTGGACCCGGACATGGCCGCGGTGTGGCTGCTGGCGCTGACCGAAGGCGCCATCGCCCGGGTGGTGATGGACGCGGATTTCCAGGCCCGGGCCCACCAGCCGCTGCTGCGTTTGATCATTCGCCGCTTCCTGCGTCCCCAGCAGCCCGAACCCGGCTGACTGCCACCTTGCAACGGCCCTGTCGGCCGTTGCCCAGCTTGCTTAATGGCGTCTCGGGCCGGTTTCAGGTCACGGGGCAGCGTGCCCGTGTTCCGGGCGCAAATGAATCCTTGAGTACCCGACACATGCAGCCGATCGATCCGTCTCCCGAACCATGTCGCAACCGGCGCTTGCGGCGCCTGGCCAAACACACCCCCAGGCTGTTGCTGGTGGCGCTGCTGACCCTGGTGGTCACGCTGCTGGCCCTGTGGTTGCCGCAGACCCAGTTGCCGGCCAGCCGCAGCCAGGAACAGCCCTCGGCACTGAAAGTCAGCAGCGTGCAGGTCCGTACCGGCAGCGTCGGGCAGCGCATCTTCATCAGCGGTACCCTGGTGCCCCAGGAAGAGATTGCCGTCGGCACCGCCCTGCAGGATCAGCGCCTGGCTTCGATCCTGGTGGAGGAGGGCGACCGGGTCAGCGCCGGGCAGGTCCTCGCCGAGCTGGAAACCACCACCCTGGATGCCCAGGTGCACCAGGCCGAGGCCGCGCTGGAGCGGGCGACGGCGTTGATTCGCCAGCAGCAGGCGTTGAGCGTCGAGGCCCGGAGCAGTCATCAGCGCCTGGAACAACTGGGCGGCTTCGGTGCCGCCAGCGCTCAGCAAGTCGATCAGCAACGGGCCCAGGCCCGCGCCACCCAGGCCGCCCTGGCGGCGGCCCGGGCCGAGCAGGCCCAGGCCCGGGCGCAACTGGCGGACGCCCGGGCGCAACGCCAGAAAGCCACGCTGCGCGCCCCGGTGGCCGGCGTGGTGTCCGAACGGCATGCCCGGGTCGGCGCCCTCAGCGGCTCCGAGCCCTTGTTCCGGCTGATCCGCGACAACCGCCTGGAGCTGGATGGCGAGGTCACTGAAAGCGCCTTGCGCGCCTTGCAGGTCGGCACCCGGGTGGCGGTCCAGGTGACGGGGCTGTCCACCCCGGTGGAAGGCCAGGTGCGCCTGCTGGCGGCGAAAGTCGACCCCACAAGCCGTCGCGGTCGGGTGCGCATCACCCTGGCCGCCGAGCCCGAGCTGCGCGCCGGCAGCTTTGCCACCAGCAGCCTGGAGCTGCCAGCCCAGGGCCCTGAGCGGCCGGCCCAGAGCCTGGTGCTGCCGCAGCGCGCCCTGACCTTTACCAGTGACGAACAGGCTTCGGTGGTGGTGCTGGACCAGGAGGGCAGGGCCAGTCTGCGGCAGATCCGCGTTGGCCGGCGTGACGGCATCCAGGTGCAGGTGCTGTCCGGGCTGGTGGAGGGCGAGCGGGTGGTGGCCCGGGCCTCGGCCTTCGTGCGTGACGGCGATCAGGTCCGGCCGGCCGACGACGAGGAGCTGGAACCATGAGCCTGCGCCTGTCCTCTTGGGCGATCCGCCGGCCGATTCCGACCCTGGTGCTGTTCCTGGTGCTCAGCGTGGGCGGCTGGCTGTCCTTCCTGCAACTGCCGATCAACGCCAACCCGCGGGTCGAGTTCCCGGTGATCACCGTGCTCGTGTCCCAGGTCGGTGCGGCGCCCACCGAGCTTGAACACTCGGTGACCCTGCGGGTCGAACGCGCGGTGTCCGGCCTGGCCGGCATCCGCCATATCACCTCCACGGTGGCCGACGGGATCTCGGTGACCACCGTGGAGTTCCAGCTCGGTGTCGATCCCGGGCGCGCCGCCAACGACATCCGCGACGCCATCGCGCTGATCCGCGCCGACCTGCCGCAGACCATCGAGGAACCGATGATCACCCGCATCGACGTCGAGGGCGGGGCGATCCTCAACTACGCGGTGAAGGGCGGCGCGCGAAGCCTGGTGGAGCTCTCCTGGTTCGTCGACGACCAGCTCAGCCGCGAACTGCTGGCGGTGCCCGGGGTACAGAAGGTGCAGCGCCTGGGCGGGGTCGAGCGCGAGGTCAAGGTCGAACTCATGGCCGAGCGCCTGCAAGCCCTGGGCATCACCGCCGAGCAGGTCAACGGCCAACTGGTGCAGAGCAATATCAACGTGCCTGGCGGGCGCACCCGGCTGGGCCACAGCGAACAGTCGATCCGCACCCTGGGCAGCGCGCTGACGGTGCAGGCCCTGAGCCAGACCCCGATTGCCCTGGGCGAGGGGCGCTGGGCGCGTCTGGGAGAGCTGGCCCGGGTGCATGACGGCGCCAGCCAGGCCCGTTCCCAGGCGCGCCTGGACGGCGAGGAAGTGGTGGGGTTCGCGGTGTTTCGCGCCAAGGGCTCCAGCGATACCCGGGTGGCGGCCGGCGTCGAAGCGGTTATCCAGCGCCTGCAGCAACGGCACCCGGACCTGGAGATCCGCCAGGTCTGGTCCTCGGTGGACTACACCCTGGCCAGTTACGACGCGGCGATCATGACCCTGGTCGAAGGCGCACTGCTGACCGTCCTGGTGGTCCTGGTGTTCCTCAGAAGCTGGCGCGCGACCCTGGTGGCGGCCATCGCCCTGCCGCTGTCGATCCTGCCGACCTTCGCCGTCATGGCCGGGTTCGGCTATTCGCTGAACAGCATCACCCTGCTGGCCCTGACCCTGGTGATCGGCATCCTGGTGGACGATGCCATCGTCGAGATCGAGAACATCGAACGGCATCTGGACCAGGGCAAGCGCCCCTACCAGGCGGCCATCGATGCCAGCGACGCCATCGGCTTTGCCGTGGTGGCGATCACCGCGACCCTGGTCGCGGTGTTCCTGCCGGTGAGTTTCATCGGCGGTTTCGTCGGCCAGTACTTCACACCGTTCGGCATCACCGTTTCGGCGGCGGTGCTGGCGTCGCTGCTGGTGGCGCGCCTGGTCACGCCGCTGATGGCCGCCTACCTGCTCAAGCCCAAGGCCCCGGGCGCTGGCCACGGGCAATCGCCGGTGGCCCCCGGTGGCCTGCTGGGAGGCTACCTGAAGCTGCTGGAGTGGGCGCTGCGGCACCGGCGCCAGAGCCTGGGCCTGGCCGGGCTGTTCCTGGTCGGCTCGTTCGCCCTGGTGCCGCTCTTGCCGTCCGGATTCATGCCGGTGAATGACCTCAGCCTGTCGCGCATCGACGTCGCCCTGCCGCCCGGCACGCCCTTGGCGCGGACCGACAAGGTGCTGGCCGACATGGCCCGGCAGATTCGCCAGCGGCCCGAGGTGCTCTCGGTGTTCGTCACCGCCGGCGGCGAGGATGCCTCCGGGGCCACGGACGTGGCCACCGGTCAACTGCTGGTGCGCTTGCTCCCGGCGGACCAGCGCGAGCTCAGCCAGAAGGCCTTCGAGCAGTCCTTGCGGCCGCTGCTCAACGGCTTTGCCGACCTGCGCTACGCCTTTCGTGGCGAAACCGCGGCGCGGGACATCTCGATCATCCTGGTGGGGCCCGACGGGCCGGCACTGAGCCGCGCCGCCCATGCCGTGCAACGCGACATGCGGGCGCTGCCGGGCATCGCCAACGTCCAGGTCAACGAACCGCTGCCGCGTCCGGAACTGCTGATCCAGCCGCGGCTGGACGAAGCGGCCCGGGCCGGGGTCAGTGCCCAGGCCATCGGCAGCGTGGCGCGGATCGCCACCGTGGGCGAAATCAACGCCAGTTCGGCGCGTTTCAATTTCCCTGATCGCCAGGTGCCGATCCGCGTACTGCTGCCGGCCATTGAGCAGGGCGACCTGAATGCCCTGGGCAACCTCGGCGTCAGCACCGACCGGGGCACGGTGCTGCCCCTCAGCGCCGTGGCCGATATCGGCTATGGCAGCGGGCCGGCGCGGATCGAGCGCTTCTCCCGCTTGCGTCGGGTGTCGGTGGATGCCGATCTGGCCGGGATCACCCTGGGCGCGGCCCTGGAAGCCATCGGCCAGTTGCCGGCGCTGCAGCAGCTGCCGGACGGCGTGCGCAGCGTCGAGTACGGCGATGCCGAATACATGAACGAGATGTTCGACAAGTTCGGCGTGGCCATGGGGCTGGGCATCATGATGGTGTTCGCCGTGCTGGTGCTGCTGTTCCGCGACTTCCTGCAACCCTTGACCATCCTCACCGCGCTGCCGTTGTCCGTCGGCGGGGCGATTGGCGGCCTGTTGCTGTATGGCGCGGCCATCGACATGCCGGTGGTCATCGGCCTGCTGATGCTGATGGGCATCGTCACCAAGAACTCGATCCTGATGGTGGAGTTCACCCTTGAGAAGCGTCGCCTCGGCATGCCCCGGCACCAGGCCCTGATCCAGTCGGGGGCCGAGCGGGCCAGGCCGATCATCATGACCACCATCGCCATGGTCGCGGGCATGGTCCCGGCGTTGCTCAGCAGTGGCGCCGACGCCGGGTTCCGCGCGCCGATGGCGGTGGCGGTGATCGGCGGGCTGATCACCTCGACCCTGCTGAGCCTGGTGCTGGTGCCGGTGGTCTTCAGCTGCATGGACGACCTCAGGCAATGGCTGGCGCCGCGCCTGGCTCGCCTGACCTCGGTCACCGCGCAGGACCGCGCGCAAGCGCAGCCACAAAAGCCATGAGGCGCGCTCTGCGGCAATCGGCCCGACGGCAACCCGGTGGGCAGCGACGCGCCCACCAGCAGGTCAGGTTGTTCGGGGCCTGGGCACCTGGCGCTGGTAGCGGGCCAGGCTGGCACGGGCGCTGTCGACGCTGGTGCGGACCTGGGCCACGTCCAGCGCCGACACCTTGCCGGCGCTGCCATTGCGCATGCCCTGTTGGTCCGCCGCCAGGGTCCGTGGGGAGCTACGCATTGATCAGCTTCGTGACAGCAGATCCTGATGCGGACGGGGCGACTTCAGGCGCCGACCATCCACTTGGCCAATCCGTGACGACCGCTAACCCCGAGCTTGGCGGCGGCGCGCTTGAGATAGGTTTCCACGGAGCTGTTCTTGACGCTCAGGCGCTGAGCCATTTCCGGCACGGTGCCGCCAGTGAGCAGCCCCAGGCACACCTCTTTTTCCCGGGCCGAGAGGCTGATGTCGCCCAGCGACAGACGCTCGTCGAACTCCCGTTGCAACGGGTTCTGCTGCGCCGCAGTGACGGGCCTGGGACTCCAGCTGGACAGGTTCTTCAGGGCCTGTTGCCGGTGCAGTTGAGCGTGGCGCTCCAGCAGCGGCAGCAGGGTTTGCGACAAGCTCTTGAGGAACGACAGCTCGGAGAGGGAAAAGCCGCCCTGCTCGGCGTCGCGGTAGAGGCCGATGACACAGCGGCGATTGGCTTTGCGCGAGACCAGATGGCATTGATGTGCGGTGGTGCGGGAGTGGCCACTGCGGGCCTGGGCATTCATTTGAATCAGCAGCGAGTCGTCCATTTCCAGCATCTTGTGCAGCAGCGGGTCATGACGTCGCGGCGGCTCCGGCAGCGGCAGATCCTTCTGCAGCCCGGCGCGCCCCAAGAGGGTAATGGACAGAGAACTGGCCTGGTGCTCGTCCAGGGTCCATTCACTGAGCACCAACTGGCCCGCCGGCACCCGCTTGTCCACCAGTTGCAGCATCTCGCTGGCGAACTGTGGGTGGCCGGTGTGGGAAATCAATTGTCCCAGTTCGAAGTAGAAGTGCGGCATTTCCATGTTCGCAATACTGCTGGTCAGACTCATATCCTTAATCATCCTTGATTGAGACAAATCGCTGATCTAAGCGCGCTTGCCACGCTGTGCGTGGCAGATTCCCGATGAGCCTGAACCGCTCTTCGGAACTGAATTTAAGCCTATGGCTTTGCCCGGCGTCTGTAAGGGGAAACGGGGACAGGCAAGCCATGCCAGAGCCTTGTCCAGGCATTGCGCCAAGCCTCTGTAACAACCCTTTGGCGCCAGCCGGTGGGGTTTTCGGCAGGTTCGCGCGGGCCCGGGTGGCTCGTCCGGGGCAAGGGTGCGAAGACCCGCGCCAGGCCATGAGCGTCGTCGACGGATAGCCAATTTCCTACAGCTGAATCAGCCGATCCGCAAGGCTGTGCCAGGGCGACTCGTCGCTGTATACCATCGGTGGCTATGCGGTGCTCAAGCGGCCGTTCCGGCCCGGGCTGATGCCGCGCGCCTGGAGCCGATCGAAGCGTTGGCCCGGGACTGATCCGCGCCCGGACAACCCCGCCGGCGCTGGGGCCGGCGGGGTCGGGTCAGCGGGTCAGGACCGGTGTCGGATCAGGCCGGTGCACCATCGTTGCTGCCCGGCGCGTCTTCCTGGGGCGAGTACATCCAGCGCAGCAGCGAGTGGCGGCCACTGATCCCGAGCTTGATGGCGGCGCGCTTGAGGTAGCTCTCCACGGTATTGACCTTGAGCTTGAGCTGCTCGGCCAACTGCGGCGCGGTACGCCCGGCCAGCAGCCCGACACAGACCTCCAGCTCGCGGTTGGACAGGTGCAGCCCGGACTGCTCCAGGCGCTCGGCAAAACGCAGGCGCAGGGTCGTCAGGCCCTCGATGGCGGCACCGTTCTGCTCGGCACTGTCGCCGTGTGGCTGCAGGGCGCTGATGTGCTTTTCCACCATGGGCAGCAGCAGCGGCGAGATGTCCTCCAGCAACAGCCGCTCCTGGGGGGAGAAGCTCTGGGCCTGGCTGCTGCGGTACACCGAGAGCACGTAGTGGTACGAGTCCTTGCGGCCGGTCAGGTGCAGTTGCGCCGGATTCAGGTTGCCGCGTTGGCGATGCAGCAGTTGGCCCTGGACCGGCTGCTCGGGCTGCTCGGGAAAAGCGGCGCACAGCAGCGGATCGTTACTGGCATGAACGTCGCCGCACAGCGGATGGCGGGTCTGCATCAGGGGCTTGCCGGGTCTGCCGGCGCCCGCCTGCGGGTCGGCCCGCAGTTGGGTGATATGGGTGGCGTCTACAGCCAGTTGGGTGAGTATCAGGTCGTGCAGCATGCGCGGAAAACTGCGGCTTCCGGTGCTGGCGATGACCTTGCCAATGTGTGGAAACAGTATTTGTGAGTTCATCATTTCATCCATGAATGAGGAGGTGTGGAAGGGCTGCCTTATAGCAACGAGTTTGGATGGCGGTTGATTTAGCTCCTGTTTACGCTGAGCGACGAAGGGTCGCCTCGTATCCTAGTACAGGGTGCTGATGGCTGTTTGATGAAGTGCGCAAAATCTTTCACAGCTGGCGCGGCGGTGGGTGCCGCAGGGCACGGCACCCGAGGAGTGGGACGCAGTGGGCCGGGCTATTGGCGCTTCTCGCAGTTGACCATCCATGGCACGCCAAAACGGTCTACCAGCATGCCGAAGCGCTCGGCCCAGAAGGTGGCTTCCAGCGGCATCTGCACTTTGCCTTCCTCGGCCAGGGCGGCGAACACCCGTTCGGCTTCGGCGGCGGTGTCGATATTCAGCGAGATCGAGCAGCCGTGGATGCCCAGGTAGGGCTGCTCCGGGGTGGTGTCCGAGCCCATCAGCACCTGATCGCCGACGCTCAGGCGGGTGTGCATGATGCGTTCGTGACAGTCGGCACTGATGTGCTCGCGAGCCGGGCTTTCGCCGAAGGTCATCATCATTTCCAGGGTGCCGTTCAGGCATTTCGCATAGAAGGTGAAGGCGGCCTTGCAGTCGCCGTTGAACACCAGGTAGGGATTTATTCTCATGTTGTGCTCCAGTCGCAGGGGGCGCGCGGGCTTGTGGACGAACTTCCTTAGCAAAGCCCTTATCCGCCTGGTCCGGAGGTTTTTTATAGATGGTTTTTCCATGCTTGCCCGGGCCGCTATAACCGTCGCCGCGCCTGGAGCGGGCGCGGCGGCGGGACTGGTGGCGATTACAGGCGCGGCTGCTCCGGCGGCAGGCCCAGCAACTGGTGCAGGGTGTTGATCAGGGCCTGCTGGCGCAGCCGGTCCTCCTGGTGCCGGGCTTCGGCGGCGGCGACATCGGCGTGGCAGTGCGGGCAGGTGCTCTCAACGGCGTGGATGTACTCCAGGCAATTGCGACACAGGGCCAGGCGCGGCGGGATGCGGCCTTCGGCGGGGGAGGCCTGGCCCTGGTTGACCCAGGCCAGCTTGATCACCTGGCCGCTGTCGCTGACGCTGGCCACGGCTTCGCCGGTGTCGATGCGCTCGGTGATCAGGTCGAAGCGGCCCACGGAGAAGGACGCCGGGCCCGCATCCTCAAGCTTGACGATGCGCTCGCGCAGGCCTTTTTTCTGCAGGTCCAGGGCCCGGTAGTGGCAATAGGGGTTGTTGCCCGGCTTGCCCAGCAGCGAGTGCGAGGTCCAGGTGCAGCCGCCGCGGCAGACGTCGTTGTAGTAGCAGCTGCGGCAATAGCCCCACAGGTCGTCCACCGAGCGCAGGCGGCCAAAATGAATGCCTTCGCTGTAGTGCCAGATGTCGTGCAGGCTCATGTTGCGCACGTTGCCGCCGGAGAACCCGACGGTGGCCAGGGACGGGCAGCCCTTGACCGTGCCGTCGGCCTCCAGGGCCAGCACCGTCTGCCCGGCGGCGCAGCCGGTCCAGTGCACCCGGTCGTCGCCGAAGCCGCGCCACATGTGTTCGTAGGGGCCGTAGTAGCCGATGTTGTTGCCGATGTTCATCAGCAGGCCGCGCTCGTTGCCTTCGCGGTACAGGCGCGCCAGCAGCGGCATGACCTCCAGCAATTGATAGGGCTGCATCAGCAGTTCCGGGTGATCCACGGCGTTGCCCATGGCCACCGTCAGCTGGATCTGCCAGTGCTTGGCGCCGGCGTCGATGATCAGGTCCATCAGGGCCGGCAGGTCGGGCAGGGTGGCGGCGCCGATCTGCGTGTTGACGCTGATCTTCATCCCGGCCTGCCTGGCCCGGCGCAGGGTGTCCAGGGCCTTGTCGAACGAGCCCGGCACATTGCGCACCGCGTCGTGCAGCGGCGCCAGGCCGTCCAGGGACACGCCGACGCCATCGAGCCCGGCGTCCACCGCGGCCTGCATCTTGGCCGGGGTCAGGTTGCGTCCGCCGGTCTGGATCGCCACGTACATGCCGTGGTCGTGGATGGCCTTGATCAGTCGCGTCCAGTCCTTGCGCAAATAGGCTTCGCCACCGATCAGGGTGATTTCCCGGGTGCCCAGCGCGGCCAGTGAATCGATCACCGCCAGGCATTCCTCGGTGCTCAGCTCACCGGGACGCCGGTGTCCGGCGCGGGAGCCGCAGTGCAGGCACTTGAGGTCGCAGGCGAGGGTGATTTCCCAGACCACGTGCACCGGCACATAGCGCTTGAGGTCGTTTTCGCTGAGGTAGCGGGCGGGGAGACGGTCTGACATGAAAGATCCTTGCGCACCCAGCGGTGCGCGGCAGCAACCCATCGAAACAGGCGCGCCTTCCGTGGGCGGTGATGGCGCGATCGGTTTGGCCCAAGTCGGGGCCGCCCGCTGACGGCCGGCCCCGCTGGCCTGGATTCAGCGGCGCTCCAGGCGGCTGATTTCCGCCTGCAGCTGCTGCACCGCCTGGCTCAGGTTTTCACTGTTGGCCAGTTGCTGCTCGCCCTGGGCCACCAGCGCCTTGAGCCGCGCCAGGTCGCCGCTGGTCTGGGCTTCCTGCAGCGCCACCGCGTACAGCGGGTGGGGATGCATAGACGGCTGGCCGGCCTGGACTGCGCGTTCGCCGGGCTTCTGCTCCACCGGTGCCTGGCTCACGGCGGCGTGTTGCACCACGTGCCAATGACCCTGGTACTGGTACTTGTAGCTGGCGAAGCCGCTGGCCCAGTCGAGGCCGAGAATGCCCTGCAGATGAAACGTCTCGGCGATCTGGCTGGTCGGGCCGCTGGGGTTGCCGGCCAGGCTGAGGATGATGTGGCCCTCGCTGGACGGATCGAGCTTGACCTGGGAGTAGTCGCCCCACACGTCCGCGCGGAACTGCAACGGCGGCGAGGTGCTCTGGGTGATCCGGGCCACGCCGCTGACCCTTTTCTGCGGGGTGTTGACCAGCAGGTCGAGGGTCAGCACCGGCGCTCCGATCACGGGATTGGCGACGATGATGCGGGTATGGAACAGTCCGATTGTCATGCTGCAACTCCTTATCTGGATAGAAGGCATCAGGTTCGATGGAGGGCCTTGATCAGCGGCGTTCCTGCTTCTTGATCTCGGCCTTGGCTGCGTCCAGCGCGGTGCGGATCAGCGGCAGCTGCTCCAATTGCTGGGTGGCCACCCGATGCAGGCTCTTCATCTGGGCCAGATCGCCACTGGCGATGGCGCCGTGGATCGGCCCGCCGTACAGCGCGGCGCTGGTGCTGTTCACGGCGCTGTAATGGCCCTGGTGCTCTGGCGTCGACAGGGTGCTGGACTGCACCGTCTCCTGCAGATGGGCCGGCACCTGATTGACCGAAACCCAGTCGTGGCCGTTGAAGTACTGGTAGTTGGCGATGCCTTCCTTCCAGTTGTCGCCGACCACCAGGTGCAGCTTGAAGGTGATGATGGCGTTGGAGCCGGGGCCGCCCTGATTGCCCTGGGCGGTGATGAGGATCTTGCTGGTGCTGGGGTGCATGACCGTGAGGTAGGTGTACTGACCCCAGACATCGCTGTGCAGGTCCAGGGGCGGGTTGAGCGCCTGGGTGATGGTCGAACCGCCGCGGACACTGTGGTCGGGGGTGTAGACCAGCAGGTTGAGAATCAGACTGGGCGCCCCGGGCTTATCGGTGCCGATGCGATAGCTCAGGGGGAACAGACCTTCGGCGTGGGAATTGGAACCGGACATATGCTTTGCCTCCATTCAATGACGGGGAAACAGCGATCAGTGCTGCTCCAGCCGGGCGACTTCCTTGGCCAGCTGTTCGTAGGCGTTTTTCAGATCCTTGGGCTCGCCGCCCTTCGGATCGCGCTTGGCCAGCAGGGCTTTCATCTGGGGGAGCTGGCCTTCGGCGATGGCCGACTGGATCGCGACGCCGTAGGGGACAACCGTGTGTTGCGAGGTGGGGCTCATGGTGTGTGCCTTCCGTGGGGTTTAGGGGGGCTGCGGTACTTGGCAGCTTTTGCAGTTAAGCAGCGCGGGGGGAATTGGCGGGGTAATGGCACATTGATTTTGTGGGTTTCCGACAGGTGGATTCACGGGGGTAAGGGGTTGATT
>Ga0194135_10002358_pt1 | contig 11444 bp, 7 predicted proteins | sample LitLau_LLRF_2013_FD_134024 | JGI IMG/M metagenome (GOLD analysis project Ga0194135, IMG submission 134024) | Freshwater sediment microbial communities in response to fracking from North America - Little Laurel Run_MetaG_LLRF_2013 (version 2) | ecosystem: Environmental > Aquatic > Freshwater >... | reverse complement strand
GTTGATGCTAAAATAGGTCCTGAATTAATTGAAAGCCTGGGGAATGGATTACGTACCTTCGGGGATAAAGTATCTACCATATCAACAGTTGCTGATGCCACTTTGGCTACGAATGATTTTACCGGAAAAGTTAAACTGGCTTCTGCTGGTTTTGATCAGCTGAACGGTGCATTTGGTAAAGCAACGACGCAACTCGTAGAGCTGGGCGAAAGTGGAACAGCATCTAAAAGCTACCATGAGCAGGTAACTGCCCTTTCTAAAAATTTATCGGCCCTTAATGCTGTTTATGAATTAGAATTACAGGATTCTACTTCTCATCTTAAATCCATGAACAAATTTTATCAGAACCTTTCTGATACGATGAGTAACTTCAATGAGTCAATGGACGATTCGAAGCAATTTAAAGAAGAAGTAGGTAAACTGGCTAAAAATCTATCATCGCTGAATGCTATTTATGGCAATATGTTAACAGCAATGAACCAGCCACGTCCTTAATCAGGTAATCAAATTATTTTAATCACCAGAGAGAACCATAAACCTAAAAATGGCCGGAGGAAAAGAAACAACGAGGCAGAAGATGATCAATATCATGTATTTGGTATTGTTAGCTATGCTTGCCCTAAACGTATCTGATACTATACTGAATGCCTTCAAGAATATCAATGATAGTCTTGAATCTTCGAAGACAAATGTAAACACGAGTATTGATCAGTTATTTACTGCATTTCAGAATACCAAACTTAAAGAGGAGCCTGCAAGGGCTCAGCCGATTTGGGAGAAAGCCAATCAGGCAAAGAAATATGCTGATGACCTGAACAGTTATATTCAGCAGCTGAAACAACGATTTAATACCGCTGGCGGAGGAATCGATGAACAGACTGGTGATATGGTTGAAAGAGGAAACCAGGATATCGCTCAGGGGATCATGATTAATAACAAAGAGGGAGTGAAGCTGAAAGCTAAAATCAATGAGACCCGTGAAAAATTGATTGCGCTTTTGAGCCCTGAAGACCGTAAACATGTTTCTTTCTCACTGGAAGCTAGTGATGCGACAAAAAGAGTAGAAGGTAAAAAAGCATGGGAAGATATCAACTTCGGTGAAGGTACCCCATTGACAGCTGCAAATACAGTTTTAACAAAGATTCAGGCAGACACAAAAAATGCCGAAGCTGAAATCGTTAAAAAATTATTCGGTAATATGGATAAGTCGCTGGTCAATCTCGATCAGTTTGCTGCTGTAGCTGTAGCTCCGACTTCTTATGTAATACAAGGACAGCCTTATACTGCTCAAGTGTTTTTAACAGCAAGCGATTCTAAATCAAGTCCTGAAATCAGTGTTGGTGGTGGAAAATTAGCTACTAAAGAAGGTAAAGGAACTTATACAGGAAGTACGGGTTCTGTGGGCGTGTTTAAGTGGGTTGGTACAATCCGTGTAAAACAAACTGACGGACAGATTAAAGAATACAAAACACCTGAACAAAGTTATCAGGTAGCCAAACCATCGGCTACTGTTTCGCCAGATAAAATGAACGTGATTTATGCGGGAATTCCGAATCCGTTTTCTGTATCTGCTGCAGGTTTTCCTTTGGAAAGCGTGAAAGCAAGTATTTCTGGTGGATCGATCAGCGGTGCTAACGGAAAATATTCTGTAAGCGTAGGTGGTGATCAGATTGGTAAAACATTAAACATTACTGTTACGGCTAATAATGCAGGAAAAACTGTCAATCTGGGTTCGCAGCAATTCAGGGTAAAGGCTTTACCTACACCTAAAGCACTTGTTAAAGGTAAATCGGGTGGTAATGTGGAGTTGGAATGGCTGGCGAGATCGGGAGCGATCGAAACTGAACTGGAAGATTTCGTATTTGATATTAAATATAGAGTGATCAGATTTAACGCTACTTTTATTAATCCAAGATCCGATGCTGTTAATATCCAAAACAGTGGTGGTTCATTCAGCGGACAGATTAAAGGTGCTTTAAATTCAATCAAACCAGGAGCAACAGTTATCTTTAAGGATATTATAGCTGAAGGTCCTGACGGCAGACAGAAGAATTTAGATGGTATAACATTTACAGCTAAATAGAATTAAGATGAAACAATTTATATACCTGATTATCCTATTGGTTTTGGGTACCGCATCTTTTGCTCAGGACAAAACTGTAAAACCTATAGTCAGCCAGCGTCCGAAAACGAAGGCTGTTAAATCAACGGATACACCAGTAGCTGTACAGCAACCAGTTAATACAGCTCCTGCTACTGTAACTCCTGTTGCAGATGCGGGTAATCAGCCTGGACAGCAGACTGCCAAACCACTGGGGAGTGCTCCTAATGTAAATACAACGGCAAATGCGCCAGTAGCTACAAGTGCTACTGCTGGTACGCAATCTTTACTGAAGAAATCAAAAATCAAGACACCTCCAAAAGATGGTTTTTTTGCAAGAAAAGACGTTGACAGCAGTGTAATGGTTCCTTACGCTGACGTAAGAGAGGAAGATGTCTTCTATTCTAAGCGGATCTGGCGTGAGATTGACTTAAGAGATACGATTAACTCGGTATTAAATACAGACAAATCCAAGTTGATTGAAATCCTTCTGGAAGCTATTGGAAATGAAGAATTAACAGCCTATTCACCTAAGGATACCGTTGCAGGTAAATTACTGGAAGATAATGACTCTTTCCGTATTGCTTTAACCAGTGCAGAAGCACTGAGAAATGCAAGAGGTACAGCTGAAGGAGAGGCGGATGCAAAAGGTAAAATCGGCGAACCAACTTTAAGACGGTTAAGGCCTGATGAATTCCAGAAATACAGAATTAAGGAAGACTGGATTCTGGACGTGAAGCGGTCGGTATTTGAACCACGTATTGTTGGTATTGCACCGATGAAAATGGTAGAAGGTAACTGGCAGCCAGTATTCTGGATTTATTACGATGAAGCCAGAACAATCTTAAGTAAGAAAAAACTGGTAGATCCATCAAATGATGCTTCGGTACTGACCTATGATGATTTCTTTGTCAGACGTCTTTTCTCAAGTAATATTGTCAAAGAGACCAATCCTGCAAATAAAACGATCGTGGAAATCCTGAATCAGACAGATCCTAAAGACCCGAGAAAGTTATACGAATCGGAACGGATCAAAAAAGGAATGTCAGATTATGAACAGAGTTTGTGGGAATACTAAAATGAAATATAAAAGCGCTGTTATCCTAAAGATAACAGCGCTTTTGCTTTTAGGCTTTTTTCGCACTGAAATGAGCGAGCAGTGTCTTGACCTGTGTTTTATTTAATACCTGTTCCAGTTCGGTTTCAGAGGCCTCTCTGATCCGTTTTACAGATCTAAACTGACGGAGCAGCTTATCTGCGGTAGCCTTACCGATACCGGCTATATCTTCAAGCTCTGTTTTTAAAGTTCCCTGATCTCTTTTCTTTCTATGGAAGGTGATCCCGAAACGGTGAGCTTCATCCCGGAGCTGCTGAATAATTTTCAGTGTCTCAGATTTTTTATCTAGATGTAATGGATAGCTGTCCCCTGGATAATATAATTCCTCCAGCCTTTTCGCGATTCCTATTACTGTTACTTTTTTGTCTATACCCAGTTTTTTAAGACTGCTTACTGCAGAGGATAGCTGGCCTTTACCGCCGTCAATGATGATGAGCTGTGGTAATGTGCCCTCTTCTTCTAACATGCGCTTATATCGCCTGTAAACAGCCTCCTCCATTGTCGCGAAATCATTCGGACCTTCTACAGTTTTAACATTAAAATGTCTGTAGTCTTTTTTTGAAGGCTTGGCATCTTTGAAGACAACAATTGCTGAAACGGGATAGGCGCCCTGGAAATTGGAGTTATCAAAACATTCGATATGAACAGGTAGCTGAGTCAGCATTAAATCTTTCTGCATCTGCGTTAAGATACGCTCAGACCTTAAATCAGGGTTCAGTTTTTCATATTGGTTCAGCTTTTCCCGTCTGAAAAACAATACGTTTTTATGGGAAAGTTCCAGCAGGTTTTTTTTCTCTCCTAGCTTTGGAACAGTGAATTTCAGATTTTTATCACTCAGTTTGATTTCAAAAGGAACGATGATCTCTCTCGAAGTACTGCTGAATTTGGTTCTGAATTCAGTGATTGCCAGTGTCAGCAGCTCCTCATCAGATTCGTCCAGACGTTTTTTGATTTCGATAGTCTGCGTCTGAATAATGCTGCCGTTCATTATTTTCAGGTAATTGACAAAGGCATATCGTTCATCAGAGGCAATACTAACCACATCCACATTGGTAATAGAGCTATTAACTATCGTCGATTTACTCTGGTATTTTTCTAAAACCAGTAGTTTTTTCTGGTATTGATGAGCGTATTCAAAATTCAGTTCAGCGACTGCATTTTTGATAATCTGTTTAACATCTTTGATGACATTGCCGATTTTACCATTCAGGATATCCTTGATCTCTTCAATGTTCTGATCATAATCCGTATTGGATTGATAGGCCTGGCAGGGGCCTTTACAATTACCGATCTGGTATTCAAGGCATACCTTGAATTTTCCGGCATTGATATTCTCTTCACTAAGCGGAAGATTACAGGTGCGTAAAGGATAAGTCTCTTTGATGAGCTCCAGTATCGTATGCATCATCCCTACAGAAGCATAAGGGCCAAAGTAGGTTGATCCATCCTTGACCATCTTTCTGGTCCAGTACAAGCGTGGAAAAGGCTCTTTTTTGATGATAATCCATGGATAGGTCTTATCATCCTTCAGCATAATATTATATCTTGGCTGATGTTTTTTAATCAGGCTGTTTTCAAGCAGCCAGGCGTCAATCTCTGTATCGACTATAGTAAAGGTGATTTTCCGGATTTTGGAAACCAATACTTTGGTTTTACCGTTCATCTGGTTGTCCTGGTTGAAATAGGAGCCAACCCGGTTCCTTAAATCCTTGGCCTTACCAATATAAATGAGTGTATCCTCCTGGTCCCAGTATTGATAAACACCGGGTTTATGAGGAATATCGGCCAATGCCTTTTTGTAATCAAAAATGTTCATTTAAAAACCCAGCTTCTTATCCAGTTCTGTGGTATCGGTTTGTTGTTTTTGATATTGGTTACAATCGTAAGTGATGGATACGCCATTTTTAGGGGCTTCAAAATCTCCTTTGCTGACCTTTAATTTTGAATTGGCATAAACCTTTTTGAAGAATCCACCAAAAATTGGCATTGCAGTTTTGGAGCCTTCACCTTCTCTGGTATTGATAAAGTGGAAGGCACGATCCTCGCAACCCGTCCATACACCGGCAACAAGATCCGGAGTAATTCCTACAAACCAGCCGTCAGAGTTATTCTGTGTAGTTCCGGTTTTGCCACCTACAGGATTTTTTAAACCGTATTTACTGATCAGTCCGTACCCAAGACCATTTCTGACTACACCGATAAGCATGCGGTTCATCACATAGGCTACATCTTCGTTTAAGGCCGGATGTTTTTGTGGAGTCTGTGAGAAGAGCACTACACCATTTTTATCCTCAATTCTTAAAATATAAGTAGGTTGTGTCCATACTCCTTTATTAGCAAATACACTGTAGGCACCTACCATATCAAAGACAGAAGCATCAAAAGATCCCAGTGCGATGGAAGGATAAGCAGGTACGTTCGATGTAATTCCCATCTTTTTGGCCAGGGTAGCTACAGCAGTCGGGCCTACCTGTTTCATTAAGTAAGCGGCTACATAATTCTGAGAGAAAGCCAGGGCTTTCTGTAAAGTAATATACCCAGGAATAGTTCCGCCAGATTTTGGGGTCCATGGGGCACTTCCGGGAATATCGATAGTAACAGGTTCATTCAATACCTGGTAACAAGGAGAATAACCATTTTCAATAGCGACCGAATAGGTGAAAGGTTTGGCTGTTGAGCCTACCTGTCTGGTCCCCATTTTTACCTGATCATATTTAAAATGCTCATAATTAATTCCACCAACCCAGGCTTTGACATAACCCGTTTTCGGGTCCATGGCCATCATTGCATTTCTCAGCAGTAATTTGTAATATCTAACCGAATCGATAGGTTTCATCAATGTGTCCAGATTCCCTTTCCAGGTAAAAATGCTCATCTCGGTTGGTGTATTAAAATCAGTCTTAATCTCTGCCTCCGATTTTCCTTCCTGTTGTAATGCTTTATAGCGGTCAGATCTTTTGATCCCCTGATCGATCTGTAATTCTTTATCCTTGAAAGGGTTCTTTCCTTTCCAGCCTCTGATAAACTGGGCCTGAAGTGTTTGCATTGCCTCTTTTTGTGCTTCTTCGGCATATACCTGCATATCGTAGTTGATCGTGGTCACGATTTTTAGCCCGTCTCTGTCCAGATCATATGGCGTACCATCTGCTTTTAAGATAGAGCGCTCCTGGAAAATTCTTTTGATATCATTTTTAAGTACAGCTCTGAAATAAGGAGCGATTCCATCATTGACAGTCGCGGCACTAAATTTAAGGGCTAATGGTTTTGTTTTTTCTTCATCAAACTGCTGTTGCGTCATCAGGTCTTCCTTAACCATATTAGCCATCACCGTATTACGGCGGGACAGTGATCTTTCCGGGTTGCGGGTAGGAGAGTAACGGGTAATCCCTTTTTGCAAACCAACCAGTGTTGCGGCTTGCGTTACTGTTAATTTATCTGGGGTAGTGTTAAAATAAACCCGGGCTGCCGATTTAATTCCATAGGCCTGATTACCAAAATCCACTGTATTTAAATACATGGTGATGATCTCTTCCTTGGTGAAATTGCGCTCCAGTTTTACAGCAACAATCCATTCCTGAAATTTCTGCATCAGACGTTTAAAGAAATTACGCTGACGGCCTTCTTCAGAGAAAAGGTTCAGGGCCAGCTGCTGTGTAATTGTACTGGCGCCTTGTTTCTTCCCGATAAGATTATAAAAAATAATTGAAAAAGTACGTTTGAAGTCTATACCAGAATGTTCTTTAAACCGGGTGTCTTCTGTAGCAATCAGGGCATTAATCACATTCTGTGAAATCTCAGGGTAAGTCACATTAGAACGGTTTTGTACAAAATAGGTACCCAGAACTCTTTTATCTTCTGTTAATATTTCAGTCGCCTGATTACTTTTTGGGTGCTCAATATCTCTGAAAGACGGAAGGGTCCCAAATAGTCCGAAACCAACAGCAATGATAAAAAGGGCAAACAGGATCACACCGGCTATTAATAACTTCCAGAGGGTGATATTATATTTTTTAATCTCTGCAGCTGAAATATTTTTGGTCATTTTTAGTAATTATTTTTGTAGAATTCTAAATATCTAGTTACCAGATCTTTGTTTTGAAGTTTTTCGAAATTCTCCTTACTGATAATGAAGCTGGTGTAAATTCCTGCCGGCACTTTCATGATCTGTTTTAAATTCGGAGTTATTCCATCTGCGTAACTTTTTGCTTCTGCAAAACTAATAAAGTTCCCAACATATATCAGTTGGTCATTGTCAAATTCTGTTAATTGATGTTTCAAACCCGCTCCAGGATAATTTCCGCGATTAAACTGGCCGATACCAAAGCGGGACGAACTTAAGGTCAGACTGGCATCTGCTACGTCGATGACAAAGTAATACACCTTTGAAATCTCCGTACTGAATGTTTTGTCAACTTTAACCGGAACAGGGGGAGTAGGGGGCACAACCGGAACTTCCACTGTTTTGTCTGCCGGCTGTTTTACTGCTTCAACGGGCGGAACAACGGCAGCCACGACTGTTTCTGTTTTTATTGCCGGCGGAGTAACCACTGGAACAGGTGTTGGGGTAACCACCTTGACTTTCTGAGCTGTTACTGTTTGCACAACAGGTTGAACAGCCACAGGAATAACCGGCTGGACAGTTTTTTCAACGACAGCGGCTGTGGTAAAGAACCGCGGTTCTGCCGGATCAAAATCTGGCAAGGCTACTTTTCTTTTTCTGAATTCACTCTGGTGTGTAGCAATATAAGCTAAGTGATCTTTTACCAGTGGAACGATTAATTTATCATCAGGATAAAGAACCGTAATTGTTTTGAATGCCTGTGACAGGCTGTCAATCGGTTGAGTTCTTCCAATAGCAATTGCTTTAAGGTAACTCAGCTGAGGATTAATCAGGCTGGTGGGGTATTGTTTGACTGTGGCATTAACCTCTGAAATTACCGATGGAAATGCCTTGCCTTCGTAAAGATCAAATACCTCATTATACTTTTTAATCACAGCAGCTTCAAGATCTGACTGTTTGATGGAGTAATCCGGATCCAGGATAGTTTTTGCGTAGGCACTTGACGGAAATTTATCCAGTACCAGGGCCTTGTATTTCGCGGTATTCGCCGGATCTGTTTTTTTATAACTCAGGTACAAGCTATAATAGATAGAGGCCAGGTGGCTGTTATCAGGAAAGCGGGTCAGTATCAGCTGGTAAATCCGGATAGCTTCTTCCGGGTCATCCAGTTCCTGCTGATAGAAATTACCAATTTCATAATAGGCATCAATGATTTTTCCATTGGAAGCAGTTAGCGCCTCGGGTGTAACCGGGATTGCTGACAGGTAGTGTTTTCCAGTAGTGTCTTTCTCTGCAATCACCTTTTCTGCGGCATCTTTGCCTAGCGGATAACCATTGTTCTCAAGTTTAGCAATACTTTCGGAGGTCGTTTGCGCAGATGATTTAATACTCTGACGCCAGTTGTCTTCCTGTTTGCGGTTTCCCCATTTGGTCAGGAAGTCAGTATAGCCTCTGCTCAATGCAGTGGTATTGTTAAAATAGAATGTAGATGATGCCCCGCCCGTATTACCTTTTTTGGAGTCAGGGAAATAACTGTTTCTGACATCCGGTGCAGCGGCTACAGGCACGACTTTAGGTGTCAGGATTTTTTTGATTCTGGCCAGACGACTACCCTCAGGTAGTTTTGCCAGTGCCTGCAGGGTATCCTGAAAAGCAATGATGTCATATCTGGTCGTGATATATTCCAGGTTCTGACTTTTCTTGACGATTTGTGCATATCCCGGATAAGTTTTAGGTAACGTATTAACCGTACTGTCATAGTATGATTTTGCCTTCAGGAAGTCTTTGAGTTTATTGAAATTCAGATCGGCCATCCTGAGATAAGACAGGCCCTTCTGATAATTGTTCTTTGTACTGTTACGGATAGATTTTTTATAGAACTTTTCAGCCTCGGTAATATTATTTTCCTCGGCATAATCTTCAGCGATCTGAAAATAGATCTGGTCATGATATTCCAGGTTTTTATCATCCTTGAGTAAAGCCAGCAGTTGTTTTTTTCGGTTTAAATGTTCACCATTTAATATACCGCTTACTTTGATCTTATTCAGATTCGCATTGAAATACAGTTCAAAACCAGCATTACTTTTTTCTACTTTGGTATAAAGGGCCAGGGCCTTCTGATATTTTTTTTGCCTTTCATACAATTGAGCGAGTATATAGGTCCAGCGAATCCGGTTCCGCTGTAAAGGGCTTTCCTTGACTGCATTTTCCAGGATAGGAATCGCATCATTATATCTGTTCTGATAAATATACGATTGCGCGATAGTCGCCATTGGTTCGGATTTCTTTTTTTTGATCAGGGCAAGGTTGTCATACACAGTGTCCAGAATTACTGCAGCACCTTCCAGGTCATTCAGCTGCATCAGACTCCTGGCTTTCCAGTTTTGAGCTGTAATCAGGACATTTGGCTGTTTATGATATACCTTGGCTGTATAGTCAAAATATTCCTCGGCGACGAAATAATTGGTTTTAAGATAATAAGCTTTACCCAGTAAGAGATAAGCATCATCAATATAATTACTGAAAGCTTTGTCTGCAATGATTGCTCTTGATTTTTTGACAATGGCATCCAGAGCTCTTTCATTTGCCGGAGGCCGGAGGACAGTTTCTGAACTGAACTTATCAGGGTCGGTATAAACTGGCAGGATATCACTGTAATTATCTATATAAGAATTATACAGATCCTCTTCGTAGTTATTCAGAATAACGTTGGCATTATAAATATAGTTATAACGTGCAGTTAAATTTTGCATTGCCCTGCTCGTTGCTGTATCTTTAGGGGTGCTGCAAGCCACTAAGAGAAAACTTCCCAGGCAAAACAAAAACAATTTCAAACTGGAATGGCAGGGAGTCTTCAAATAAGTAGTTTGAGTAAGCATTTAAAATATACTAGAATGTATGCAAAAATATTTTATTCATCAATATTTCTATGCAAATTATTAATTTTTTTCATCAGAGTATATATTTGTTTTTTAATGGTGATGAAGCTATCATAAGCATACTCATTGCTGTTTATAAGCGATATGCTTATGATGGATTCACATCAGTAAACCTATGAGCGATAAGCAGAAGGATAAAAAGGCAACAAATTTTATAAAGTACTCGGGAATGGGTTTCCAGATGCTGGGTACTATAGGCATTTTAGCTTTTATCGGCTATAAAATTGACCTGTACAGAGAAAGTACTCAAATGATTTTTACCGCACTGCTGGGAGTTTTGGGTGTAATTGTCTCCCTTTATCAGATAATCAGGCAATTGAATAATAAGGAGTAGCACAAACATTCCCTGTTAATTTTATACTTTTGTCAAAAAAAATATTTTGAGTATCTTAAAATTTACGCTGTATTATCTGATCTATACGCTGCTCCTGGCCGGGGTGGCTGTTGCCTTACCTTTATTATTTCCAAACGTTTCTTTACTTGCCAGTAAGTTCTGGTTGCTGTTTGGCTTTATCGGTGGACTGACCTATATAGCTTATATTATGGCTTCTTTCGGGATTAGTATGGGGCCTGAGACGGGTGTAATGTCAATTATGGGATCAATAGTTTTGAAAATGATATTTTCTATGGCTTTTGTACTGATTTACAGCCTGAACACTAAAGAAAAGGGGTTAGTTTTTGCGCTCAACTTTTTTTCTTTATATTTATTGTTCAGCTTCTTTGAAATATACTCCCTGTTATGTAACTTGCGCCACCAAAATAATAAGTAAAAATCTGCCAGTAAATGGATTGTAGCCACGTTTTTGATTTTAAAGTTAATAGGTTAACTGTTGTTTTTACGCTTTTTTTAGCGTTATTCTTTGTAACACCCCTGTTATATGCACAGGAGGACACTTCGAAAGCAACCTTAGCCGCTCATGCCAAACCAGAGGATGAGAAAAAGTTCAATTTAGGTAAGTTTGCCTTACACCACATTGCGGATTCGCATAGCTGGCATGTAATCGGTGACTACCATATCGGACTTCCTGTCATTTTGTATACACAAAGTGGATTTGTAAGTTTTAATTCTAATGAGTTCCATGGAGATGATGAAGCTAAATTAGTTATTGAAAAGGACGGTCAGCGTTTTGTGAAAATGCATGAGAAGATATACTATGCATCTGCTGCTGCGAATGAAGAAGGAGAGTACGTTGAGCTTGATGCTAATCATCACGCGAAAAATGCACG
>Ga0194135_10002357_pt1 | contig 11451 bp, 10 predicted proteins | sample LitLau_LLRF_2013_FD_134024 | JGI IMG/M metagenome (GOLD analysis project Ga0194135, IMG submission 134024) | Freshwater sediment microbial communities in response to fracking from North America - Little Laurel Run_MetaG_LLRF_2013 (version 2) | ecosystem: Environmental > Aquatic > Freshwater >... | reverse complement strand
CCTAACATGTTAGAGACGGATGGACTTTTAATTTCACTAATTGAAATTGCAGTTGGAATCAATTGATTCCAACTGCAATTTCAATTAGTGAAATTAAAAGTCCATCCGTCTCTAACATGTTAGGATACGATTAATAAGTATTAACCCATCCTTGAGTTACTCCAAGCATGAATTGGTCAAATATCTGTGGGCTAGTCCGTGTTTCCTGCAACCCGCGGAAGGAGAGGCTCTTACTCAATTCTCTTCGTCCAATTTCAACTACTGGGGTCACAGCAAGGAAGGGTCTGAATATAAGAGAATCCCAAGGATGGCCAATTTACAATCAACAAGTCCACGCGCCAACAGAACCAGGAGGACCAACTCGCCCTGCTGTAAGTCACTCAACATTTGACGGAGTGACGTAGTATAGTAGTCATCGCATAATAGATGAGAAATTAAATCTAGTAATATGAGGTAATAAGTGTGAGTTTACTTTGAATATGGTGAATAATTTTGAGCCTTGAACGAGAAAAGAAAAGAATGAGATCTAAGAACAAGTAAAAACTAGTCGTTCGTTGCTGAAGTAAGAAAGTTGTACCAATAAGTCGCAAATGGAATATTTTCGTTTCACTGCCCAATTAGATTTAATTACCTTCTGAATTCGTTCCTTTAGTCATCGCATAATAAATGAGGAATAAAATCTAGTAGCAAGAAATCATAATTGCGTACTTTGAATAACTAAGGATGAATATTGAACGAGAAAAGAATGAGAATCAGATCTAAGCACGTGGCATGCTAGTCTTTCCTGAAGTAAGCAATTTGTATAAGTATGCTGGAAATGGAGCATTTTCGTTTTACTATAGGGTTTTTCTAACGCGTTTACGCTAACCTAATTCTTTCCTGTAGGTTAGCCTTGGAGTTGTGACGAGGGGTTGGTCCTCCAAAGGTGGACGTCATGTGCGGAGTAGCCAAGCCCAGGAGTTTGAAGTTGCAGCGTCTCAGTCAGCCGAAGCTGCTTCAACTAGGTAGGCGTTCACTTTTGACTTAAGCCTACTCCGCTTGTCGAAGCCCCGGTTCCATTTACTGAACGGAGTTTATAAACCTATCGAGTAACGGGTATGCAGTATACGGGACATAATAGTGAAAACGCGGGGAAAGACTCACCCCGTACGACACGTCCGCGACGGATGAAGAGTTTATCTGAAGCAATTGACTCCATTGGGACTTCATTTCAAAACATTTATGAGAAGCATCTCCAATCTAAAAAACCGAAATCCAAAGTACGAAAGTCCAAATCCACGGCCACTCTTGCCCCTCAAGACCAGTTGGAAGTTCCGGCAAAGGAAGGTCCAAAATGTTCACGGAGTAAGAGCCTTTACACTAAATCGGTTAGCAGCATCAAGATTTCCAACGGGAGCCAGCATAGTCCAACTCCGAGTCCACCACTCAAAATGGCCACCCTTCCTCGGGCTTCAACTAAGACCGCTCCTGCTCGTTCTACTTCTGAGTCATCCTCGGATAAATTCATTGAAGGGACATCGAAGTCAAGACTTCCGGTACACATGCCAACCACTTCCCAACCACTTCTGGTAATACCACAAGAAGAGAAGGCCACAAGAAGGGAATCTTTCTCTCAAACCGAGCTTGGCAAGACTGAGACACATCACTCAAACTTTAAACAGCCCGACAAGCGACGGAATTCGATGATGTGGGTGGATTATATTACTGAGCCAGGGATCGTCATCAATGGGACTCCTCCTTCAGAGTCCGATGAAGACCATGGGAGCCTGGATACTAGTGTTGACGAAGAGGAATTGAAAGATGAGCGACCATCAATTCATCCAGACCTTGCCCAGAGAAAAATTTGGTTCAACCAAGTAACTGAAGGTCTTGAAGTTTTTGACGAAGAAGAGGATTTCCTCCAATTGGATGACCCAATTGGGAAACCAAAGTTCTCCAAACGTCAATGCAACGGAGGAGGTGGCGGATTCGAGTCCCCCCGTAATAATTATTATCGCAAAATCAGAAAGGATTCAATTGCCATTTCTCTAAAGAGTAGAGGAAGTACTCGGAGTCCAATGCAGTGAGTTATGAAATTGAGGGGAGGGGCTTAGTTATACACATTTGCCCAGGGCAGGTCCCGCGAATTTTTCACCCAAATTTCGCTCAGCGCCTCTGCTCACAGCGTCCCATTCTCCGCTCATCTCAGCTTAATGTACAAATTTCGTTGAACAAACTTACATTTATCCCTCGAATTTTTTTTGTTTTGTCTTAAATATTCAACTTGTTTTTAAAATATTTTGTAGAAGGAAGGATACCTGCTGAAAAACTTACGTGCACATCTCCCGAACTAACAATCTCTTTTTTTTTCAGTGATGGATCTAATCAGCATCGGAACGTGGATGACCTCATCTTTGACATGTTTCGAGAAAAGGATGAAGAGGTGGCAATCGTGGGGACATTTTTAGCGGTAAGTTGAGGATTAGATTGCGTGTAAAGAATTTAACAGAACTATTTTAACCTGTCCTGTTCCGTAGGCATTAGAGAAGACGGGGCTACGAAAGGATGATCCAAGACTAGCAGAGTTATTTGAAAACCTTCGCAGAGTACATAAGGACCACGAAGCAAATTCTCCGGGCAGAATTGGATCCATTGAGACGCTTCGGCTCGACAGGGAAACCTTCAAAGTCATCATCACAGACAATATTGTCCTTATATCGAAAGCATTTCGACAGCAGTTTGTGATCCCTGAGTTTCAGACATTCTGTGGTCATTTGGAAGAGATGTATTGGCGGTGCCGCGATGTAAAGGGTGGGAAAGTAGCAGGCTATATTCCACAATTGGTAAGTGGGAAATAATCAAGTCGGAAATTTGTGTTTTTTTTTATATATTGGGCAGCATTCGTAGAAAATGAGTATTCTTTTTTAAATTCAAGTCTCGAGTGGATCCAACCTTGTGGGGAGTCTCCATTTGTACCATCGACGGTCAGAGATATTCAATTGGAGACACCATGATACCATTCACAATACAATCTTGCAGGTAATTGATTTGTATGCTAGTTTTCCATTCCTAATGAAAATCTTAATTCTGATCTCCTCTTCGTAGTAAACCGCTGACGTACGCGATTGCTCTGAATGAATTGGGGGAAGATACAGTACATCAGTATGTCGGGCAAGAACCTTCTGGAAGGATGTTTAATGAATTAGTCTTGGATCATAATAGTAAGTGGTGGGAATTCCCAAACGATTTCTGTTGCTCCTGAAGCAGGAGTATAACCAGTTCTATTTACTCGTCCACTTTAGAAAAGCCTCATAACCCAATGGTAAACGCCGGAGCGATAATTATTTGTTCTCTACTTAAGTCAATGGTTCGTCCCGAAATGAGCCTCGCTGAGAAATTTGACTATACACATACTTATTTCAAAGTAAGCTATTGCATTATGCACTTGATTAGTAAAATTTGTGCGTCTTCGACCTTACGTTTATGGGACATTGTTACCACTTTTGGGCTTTCCACTACTACCATTTAGTGTTACATTTTGCTAGATGGATTTATTAAACATTGCAACCTATTGATATTTAACATTCTTCCTCTCTAGAAACTGTGCGGCGGAGAGTACGTGGGATTTAACAACGCAGTTTTCCTTTCCGAAAGAGATGCAGCTGATAGAAATTTCGCCCTTGGGTTCTACATGAGAGAGAACAAATGTTTTCCAGAAGGTTCCAATCTCCAAGAATGCATGGATTACTACTTCCAGGTGATTTAACACTGTTCTTTTATCCACTCCATTGGGAGGTGAATCTTAATTGATTCATAATTGTTTTAGATATGCAGCATGGAATGCAATTGCGAGGCAATGTCTGTAATGGCAGCTACTTTGGCCAATGGCGGCATCTGTCCAGTCAGTGGAGAGAAAGTCCTCAAATCGGATTCTGTCCGTGATGTCCTTTCACTCATGCACTCTTGCGGTATGCTCATGTGGTAGAGCTCGAATGATGTTCTTGTGATCTTTATTTGAGTTTCTGTTTGTACACAGGAATGTATGACTACAGTGGACAGTTTGCTTTTAAAGTTGGGCTTCCAGCGAAATCAGGCGTGTCTGGTGCAATCATGCTTGTAGTTCCCAATGTCTTTGGTATGGCTGTCTGGAGTCCTCCCCTCGATGTCCTTGGAAACTCCCTCCGAGGAGTGGCTTTTTGCCAAGTAAGTGAAGCTTAACGACCAATTCATATTGCCTAAATAACATAGTAAAATTTTCATGCTGAATTTAGGAACTTGTCTCAGTGTTTAATTTCCACAAATATGACAACTTAAAACATGCAAGTGACAAATTGGACCCAAGGCGACACAGATACGAAACCAAAGGACTCAACATAGTTAACCTCCTGTTCTCTGCGGCATCAGGCGATGTCACCTCAATGAGAAGACACCATCTCTCCGGAATGGACATGAATGCTTCCGACTATGACGGACGGTAAGTAATTCTAACGCTCAATCTTCCACTCCCGCTGCCAGGCTTTAATTTCCACTCTTTCACTTGTTTGTTCTTCAGAACGGCATTACACTTGGCAGCTGCTGAAGGTCATCTCGAATGCGTGCAATACTTACTTCGTCATTGTCACGTCAGTCACTCACCATTGGACAGGTATGTGGATGACAGGTCAAGTCATTTAAGTGGGTGCTCTCCACTTGGTATTTATCCAATTTATTGTTTGTTTTCAGATGGGGCCATTTACCACTGGATGATTCCATCAAATTCCAGCATGATGATGTTGCGGAGTTTCTTAAAAAGTGGGCCGCTGATAATCCTGACTGAAGCTAAACTTCAGGATAACGAAACAATGCCATTTAAGATGTAAGGGTAGCTTAAAGGTGAGGCAGGAAACGAAAGAAGGCTCGTAGCGCGTAGCTAAAATGTAAAGCAAAGTATTATTTGGTGAGTAAAAGGACATCGAACCCGTTCGCTAAGAAATCATTGTGCAATTTCGTTCTGAATATCTCTTCTAGTCTTTGAGTCTTCTAGTCAGGAGTTATGCTTAGTCATTGTAATTAATCAGTACTCGTTATAGCTCAACTTGAGTCATTGTAAGTAATCCATTAATCAGTACTCGTCGTAGCTCAACGCTATTTTGCGGACTCGGCCACCAGGCAGTGTTACTTAATTGGCCGATGAACGTACCCCGCTAATTGTTTTGTAACCAGCCACTGTGGCGGTGTCGTACTTTAATGTCTTTTTTAATTAGTTAGAATCCTTCCGCTCGACTGACGTTGACAATAACAATTTTTGTCCTGCTTTACTGAGCGTATAATGAAATTCGTCTCTGACAGCAAGCCAGTCAATCACAAGAATAATTTTAATTTTTTCCTTCTGAATTAAGTAGAATTTGAGTGTTTGTTGTTCAAGAGCATCTGGCACTGGTAGTCTCTCAGTCTGTTTTCTAGACGAATAAACCTTTGTCCAAGGAGACCACTATACTCTTGGGGTCAAAGAAAATTTCTTTACAGCGGGGCTGTTCTCCAGCTCCTCAATTCATGAAGGGTTGCATTTATCGTTGAATTGGACTTCTTTTTTCCTGTGGTTGGTTACCTAAGTCCTGCAGATGAAAGGGTTAAGTTTCACTGGCAGGGAAATACGTTTTAGTCTCCTCAAGTACTTATTATTTTCAAGGAGTTTTAACAAAAAGAAAAACAAAAAAAATCGAGCGTCCTTCTACTGCTCTTTGTTGAAGTTTCTCTTCCAGTTTTGAAAAAGGGCCCTTTTTAAGTAAACGGCGACTTTTTCTACTCGCCTTGTTTTGGAGCTTTTCTAGAAGGTCCTTCTACGGGTTGTTTACGTCGAAAGGGTTGAGAATTCCGACTGTCTCAATTTTTAGTTTCCTTTTCAGACAAAAAAGGGTCACGTTTTCATTATTTCCAAAAATGTATAGAATTGATAGAAAAATTTTAAAGGCATTCTTAATAGGTTTGACGTAACGGGAGATGAGAGGCTCAAAAAATGAACCAATCAGGCACCGCCGCCGAGGGACGAGGACGCGGATTTGCTCAGCTTCATGTTGTCCCAGTTTCCGTTTTTCCCAAGATGCATTTTAGATTTTTCAGTTTTTAATCCCAGATCATTTTAATTTTAAGAAGGAATCCCCAGTTTCTCAATTTAAGGAAGAAGTTGTCGTTACGTTTATTATCCCCCCATTCATTCTCCGTCCCAGGCAAGTCCTGCTGCTGGTCTAAAACTCTGAATCACCACAAGTCTTAAAAGTTGTTTAGAGGCGGACAAAGGAAGAATCCCGTGTTTCACACGATGAATTATGATAAGGAACAGTAAATCGGGAGACCGATTACGAGGGTCCATCGGTCAGAAATAGGATTAGCCACCACCACTACCACCAGCCTCAATCCATCCAGGCACCCCGTGCCATCTTAATCCCTTTTCAGGTCGTATTAGACCGAATCTGTCAAATTTCATGTCATCTCATCATCCATTCAAACCCAGCATCCTCTCGCTCACTTCCATTCAACTTTTCAATTTATCCCGTTTTGAAAAAAAAATTGAATCCAGGATTGGAATTAAGGCTAATAAGAAAGCATGTGCGATGCTTTCACTCCAAGGCAAACGACGACGTTGAGGAAGGACGCAGCCTGAGAACACACGGACAAGGTGGTTGTAAAGATATAATGGCGAAGAGGAGAGGCATTACAGATTTCCAGCAGCAGGCGGTTGTTATTCGTTGAAATCTTTTTATGGGCCGTTAAACCCAAGACGCTGATGAGCGTGCGTGTATATATGGAAAGCGATTGGAAAATGGAATTTTATGGACGTGGTGCGGCCGGGTTGAAAGGAAGGCCACGACTGATGTGTTTCTGACCTTTTCAACACTGAAAGGAATACAATAAAACACGTCAAGTGACAATGCCGCGGAATTACATAAATTATGAGGACACTATTTTGTCTCCGTAATAACAATTACAAGGTTGGCTGTTCTTGATCTTTACCACCCACGGCATCGTCGTCGTCTCAGAGCATCCCCGCCACAATCGGCCGGCTGCACTGAGAGATCGTTTTCATTACAAATCCTGCATGCGTTTTTTTTAATGAAATTTAAGGAAACCTACTTATGTAGTACTCCCAGCAGAAAAGTACGCTGTCCGTCAGACGAGACACGAGTGGGTGACCTTGCTGCCTCCGAGAAAATTGACAAGGGGCCCGAAAAGTCTAAAAAGTCAAAGTCCGGTTCATTGAGTCCATTGACAGAAGAGAAAGGTTGGGTTGAAGCGCGTGCCTAAAAAAGCAGAAAGTTGTTGAGATAACAGGATTTAAGGTTGGAGGATTTAAAAAAAGAAAATTGAGGATCAGTAGAGAATTCTATTTCCCGATTCGAAACATCAACTTCCTCTCCTTTTGTCCGAGGGAATCAACCACAGTAGTTAAGCGGAGACAGTTTATTTCTGGGCTTGACAAAGTCTTTACAATTGTGTAGGAGAGATGTATGAATTTGAAGGGAAATGAACTGACAGGGATCCTTTGTAAGGCTTTTTAGCATCCGTCGTACGTCTTTTCATGTCAACGTCCCAAGATTTCTTGATTTCTATAATGATTTACTCATTCAGGACTCATTGTTATTCAATTGTCCTCCCCTGTCACACACCCACCCACGTACACGCATCTCCCCCCGTCTTATCCAATTTTGCCGTGAAGACCGTGAAAGCGGATTTCTCACCGTTTGTCCCCAGAAAGCTCCGGCTGAGCGTCTCAATTCCGTACCGCATGTTTTCCAGCGTTTTGATTGACACTGCCGGGGACTCGGGAAATGTGTTTTGCAAATTCGGACTTTCCGTTTGCAAACTTCAGGTCTGATTTTACTTTTTTTTTGTGATTTGTGAAAATTGCCAAAGGATGAGAACTTGAGCACCCGTACGCTTTCTGTGTCCTCTCGACAGTTGGGTGGTTGAGTCATTTTTTGCAGCTGAATCCTGAATCCAGATACCCGTGACGACTTTTTTTTACCCGGAAAAGAAGGAGAGAGGAAAAATCCGGGGACTAAAAACGATATGCATGTGTCGACCAAAAAAAAAAACTGAAGACAAAAAATAAAAAGGACTGGGGGGACTTTGGGACCCTTCCGGATTTTTGTATTAGACTCTAGCACACGCTGTGAGTGAGCGAATGAGGGTAATAAAGAACACTTGTGATTTATTCCATTGAATCCAAGTGCCTCTCCTCACTATACCTTCCTAAATGGATTCTTTTTACCACAAGCTTTTTTTTCCATTTTGATAAAAATTCGGCATAGGAAGTATAAGTGGAGGAAGGGGGCATTCAGCTTCGAGCATAATGAATGGCAGGAGCCAGGCACCGTTCCTGCTCGCTCCCGGCATCACGTCCATAATTTTTTAGGGTATCCTTTAATCCCAGTAAAAAACCGAACCGAATCCCATTTTAGCCTCCTAGCCGTTTTCCCAGTATTTTTTATGCCCGCTCGCATGTTTTTTTTTATCATCCTGGTTAGATTTCTCCGCCTTCTTTCAGTTTTTTAACCTATGATGCGTCCAATTGAATCTCTCAGGAAAGGTTTCGGAGAATTTAGTCGGGAGTTTTTGAGAAGGGGATCCTTCTTCCCACAACCCTTTCTTTTTACGACCGAATGTCTTTGTGAGGCACTTTTATGATGATGCTCTTCCTACCACGACGGGGAGACTTGGGGAATCCTTCAGGCATGCGAGCAAGGAGCCCTCAGGGTCACGGAGTCTTCCTCTTTAACAATCTTGTAAAAGTTAACGGGGAGGCGCTAGGGCCAACTTCCTCTTAATTGTTTTTTATTTATTGTAATTTATATGAATCGAAGCTATGAACCAACTTTATAAAGATGAAAGCCCGTGTGGGAAGCATCAACTTTTGATTCAAATTGGAGATTTCCATTGTTTTCTTACACGAGGCGAGCTACTCCTCATTCCGCAATTGCAAGTCGTAAAATCAACTTTATCCTTCAAGGAAATTTCGGATATTCCTCTTAATCAAGGACAATGAAAATGTTAACTTGCTGATAAACTGGACTATGAAACTCAATTGAGAAAATCCATTCGTTGGCATTGGACGTGTGAGCATCCCATCAAGCAGTGATTTCCACGTTCCTCCTCCCCATCTTGACTCGACTGACGTTTCATTTCATGGGAATCAATGAACTCTCGAAATTAAGTTGAGCTTTTCTTGCATTTAACAAACAGCAATTTGTGGTGGTGGTGGTATTTGTGTCGTGTCAGTTATCTCAGGTCCATCAACAGTCTGATGCGGAATAGAATCAAAAAGATGTGACAGGGAGAGGGAGAGAGAGAGACAGTTGACGTGGGTGCAGGAATTGGATCTTGTTTTTGGACATTTTCAAAATGAAAATGGATACGACAGTCTAGAGTATAGAATGTAATCTATGGGAAATTGTGGGTGAAGGGACGCTCCTACGCACCGCAGCAGAGAGAGATTCCTTATATCTCAACTCCGACTGAATTTCGGTTAAAACACAATAGGCCTTTATCACTGCAGCCGATCTTAGATTTGCATTATGCTCGCGACCTCTGATTGTCCATGTAACTGAAAAAACATAAAGGGTCCATTCATTCCTTCTGTGTGTGCGGAACAATAATTGTAGGAGTTCAAGAAAAACGAATCTGGGATCTGTCCCTGTTCTAACACCAAAAAAAAAATCGATGCTAAAAAATTCCGTTTCCTTCCGAAAAATGGAAAAGGAGTTTGATTTATTCGTCTACCGCTGGAATAACATTTTAGAAGTGACCTTTTCTCTATTGTTGCGTCTTCCTTTACATAATATGGGATACACTGAGAGCGAGGGTCTCCAAAGTCCAAACGGACCGAAAGTAAAGCATTCCGAGACAGATCAGTGGACATTACGAAACTCATTGATGGTCATTTTTTGTCTGTAATTTTTGGACCATTTTTAGGAAAGTGAATAAAAGCCCAACGAAGTACTTTTTTTTTGTAAAAAGGGAAAAAAAACGTTGAGTTTAAAATCCTGTGAAGCATAATAGGGACAAACTCCTGAAATCAATTCATTGAATAGAAATCCTCTCCAACTTACCAAATTTTAAGGGTTATCCTTACAGACTGAAAAAAAAAGTTCCAAAAGTGACCCCAACTGTCTGTCTCCTAAACGACCTTCTTTCACTTTCTCGGAAAACGAATGACTTCCGTGAGCCTTGGGAATAAAAAAAAATAATTTTCCGTTCTGAAAGGGTCTTGTCTCACTGTCGCTGGTTTTTTAAGGATACACTGCCACTGTTGTGCGAGCGAGGAGAAACGTAAATCATCAAAATCAATTCAATTCCATGGATGCGTGTGTCACACCTTTCCTCGTGAAATTTCTCGGATAGGAATTTTACAGTTTGACTCATCATCGATTAAACCGATTACGCTGGACACAACCCTCAAAAATGCATGAAAACGCACTATTCTTTCTACTAAAGAAAGAATTTCAGTTTATGTTAGGAATAATGTGAAGTTTCAGAAATAAGAGAGAGAGAGAGGGAGAGAGAGTAAAAGGAAACATTAAAGGCAAAGAATTATGGCATCCTCCCGGGTCACGTGCCGAGAAGAAGAACAATGAATTGTGTCTATAAATTATGAAGAAAAGTGATGTAATACGATCAGCCATTATTCTGCCATGGATCATGAATCCTTGGATCCAACTTTCACCAAGCTTCCGAGTCCCGTGCGTAGCCGCTCCGCTGGAGGAGGCTGGATTATTCATAAGCTCCGATTTACTAAATCGGTCGTTCATGGAGAGGAGACTATTATTGTTTACTCCATTCATAATTTATGTCTAGCAGGATAAAAGTAGACAAAACACTTGAGCTAAAATAGTGAGTGTGTTACTCTACCACTCCATTTTCTCACAATTACAATAAAAATTATATGTAGCGTAGTATATGGAGGGAGAGAGAAGAGAGAGAGGCAGATTGTAATTATATTCTTCAGTAGTAGTGTGAAGGATAATGGGAAAACTTTCTTTTGTGTGCATCTAAACAGCAGTAGGCCATGAGCCGGGGCCACTAAAACTGAATTCAATTATCAATCAACCCGTACATGTAATCCGATTGAAAATATAAGAATCGGGCCACGGCACGCAATTTCCATCCGAGATCGATCCACACACCCATGCTGTCTCGGATTTTATAAATTGGGCATCCTACAAACTCGGCCGGAGTTGCCTGGCTTCGCTTGAATTGGATCCGACGACTTCTGGCGTGGGTGGATTTTTCCTGGGGAGAAACTTTATTCAAATCCCGATCGATTTCACATTCGTTTTTATTTCACCAGAGAGCTCGGCTAGTTTCTTTTTTTTTTCTTTCGGGGGAAACCAGTGAAATCCTCGGGATTAGTTTTTCCGACCCTCCTATAACGGTTTTACTACTCCGTTTTTTTTCGGATAATTTTTTTTTCCTTCCCCCTATTTTTTTATTAAATGG
>Ga0194135_10002356_pt1 | contig 11457 bp, 15 predicted proteins | sample LitLau_LLRF_2013_FD_134024 | JGI IMG/M metagenome (GOLD analysis project Ga0194135, IMG submission 134024) | Freshwater sediment microbial communities in response to fracking from North America - Little Laurel Run_MetaG_LLRF_2013 (version 2) | ecosystem: Environmental > Aquatic > Freshwater >... | reverse complement strand
TCTCCCATCTCCGGTTTTTGAACTATTCAAATCTCCCGGGTGATTACGATTCGCATTTTGCCTTAAAAATAGAGAGTGTGCGTTGTTGTGTTGTTGCGTTGCCCTTAAAATATTATTTAACTGAACTCGGACGCATTACCAAGGAGACACTTCGGGCAACAGTTTAATTTGGAGAAATTAAAATAAACAAAATAATTCTCGCCTCTGTTTTTGGGACCCCTTTTCATCTGAATAGTCAGTGCGCATCAGGGCTGCTGATTTTATTCTGCTGCTTTTCAATCAATTTAAACTACCCTGCTTTCCAAACTAGGCGTTCGAAATGAAATCAACGAGGATGAAGAAAACGAGCCAGGAAGAACTGGAGGTTCTTTATGAAGAGTTTGAGGAACACCGGGCACCCAGCAGGCAACATTCAGCCTATCCTCACGACGAGTATTCGGTGCCCTACATGCCTCCACACACGGTAATTTTAACCCACCTGAATTCGAGTTGACGCTTGATATGTCTGTAAACCTCCTTCCTCTGGATTTCTGCTCCATGTCGGTTGACGTCGATTCCCATTGGGATTAGGGAATTTATTTGATTTAGTTTCCGCCGGATTGCAGGCACGGCCGGAGACGCGTACTGGGAGACCCGGAACCAGACTTTCAACTGCTTTTGGAATCTCAAAGGTAAGATCCGACGCATCTTAATTTGAACTTCCTTGTGTCATTCAAATAATATTTTCAAGGGATTTCGTCCTCAAACGAGTGGTAGAAACATGACGCCAAGATGCGGCACAGCCCGTCCCATCACTGGGACCGTTGTGGGAGAAAGTTCAAATGGCCTCAATCGTCCACTGACTGCCATCCGCGGTGCAGGATACTCTGGACCCAGTAAATCCAAGTATCACTTCTTTGATCCGTTGAACATGGGACGAGCTATCAGTGGAACCGTGGGAATCGAACCAGAAGACAAGTAAGACTAAACAATAGAACCACGCAGATCCTAGCCATACTCATACATGTTGTAAAGTGGTGGATTACAACTACTGTAAAGCTCATGGCAGCTGCGGATTTCCACGCATGCGCAGAAATTTTTTCTTTTAAAAGTGAATTTCAAGAGATTCCTTACGGGATTTTAGGTGATAGAAGAACTTTCTTTTCTTTTTTTTAAATTTTACCAAACTACACATATTCCACTCAGTTTTTTTTTTACTCTGATCACGAATATCATCGTGGTTTTACGCACCGACCTCGGGCTTGCAAGTTACTTGGGGTCAAAGCTCAAAAACTCCAAAATTTATTTGGGTTTGATATCTTGAGAAATTTCTTGAAATTCACTATATTAGAAAAGAAAATTTATACGCACGCGCGGAAATCCGTGTAGTTGTGTAGTTTTAATTGACTACTCTGCAACATATATGATTATGGTTAAGATCTGCGTGTTACCTAGGGTCCCAGTCTCACGTATAATTATGATCCCTTTCCTTTTAGTCCATTGAATAGATTGCGGAAACTGGAGCTCCGAATTTGGGAGCTGGTCGATGAGTCAATTATAGCCAACCATGACAAAAAGTGGAAGAAGGCGCTGGAGTTGGGGAAAGATGCGGAGCTCAAGGAGAAAGTCCTTCAGAAGCAAGAGGAGGAAGAGGGATACTTTCAATCCCACAATTGGGATCTTACATTCTCCGTGAGTCAAACTAATCCTAAGAATTCATTCCATTCAAATCCCATTCTCCTGAGAAGTCCTTTGAAAATGTGCAGGTGATTTTCAATTTGGCGTTGCAATATGAGGACAATAACATGTACGCGGACGCAATGGCCTACTACAGCAAATTATCCTGCAATGACAACTACAACGTCCATGGACCTAAAGTAAAATTAAACATTGGAAACATTTTCGTGAAACAACGTAAATTTGAAAAAGCAATCAAAATCTACCGCATGGCTTTGGATCAGTTGGGTTCGAATGAGAAGAATCGCTTGCGGTAACACACAATTCAAAAGCGTATTGGCCAAATCGTAGCCCTAACCGTAACCTAATCTAACCCGTAGAACCAAGTTGATGCAAAACATGGGACTGGTTTTACTGGAAATCGGCGAGTACGTCGACGCTGCAACTAATTTTGAGGCGATTATGGTCGAAGGGCCCGGATTTGAGGCAGCCTTTCACTTGATAGTGGCACATTTCATGCTCAATGATGCTTACGCGACCAAAACAAGTTTTCGGGAGCTTCTCCAAGTCCCACTCCCTGGAGAAGATGAGACTTGTTTTGAGCTGAGAGTAATTTTATTGTCTCTTCTCTTCTCATATAGATTTCAAGTAAACGCGGGGCTTGCCTTTTCCACATTATTTTATTTTACGTTTGATCTCCAGGATGATCCGGACTCACATATTATGCTGGACCTCATCAGTCACGACTCTCTCACAAAGTATGCCCAAGAGAAGAAAGAATTTGCAGAGAAATGTGTCTTGACGGCAGCTCGGCTCATCGCTCCACTTGTTGAAGGAACACTTGCAGAAGGCTACGACTGGGTCATCAGTACTATCAAGGGCTCTCAACATGCCGCGTTCTCTGAAGCCCTCGAGGTAAACCACGAGTCTCTCCTCGTTTTTTTCTTCTAGAGTTTTGAGTTTATGCCCTTGAAATTAAATGACAGATCAGCAAAGGCGTCCATTTAATCAAGCAAGGGGAAGTCGGTCCAGCCATTGCCATTTTTCAAGAGTTTGAAAGAAAGGAGACCAAGTTTCATTCAGCGGCGGCTAACAATTTGGCCTTCATTTATAACCTCGTAAGAAGTCTATTAAGCAATTATATCTGGGAAAAGAACACTGTTTAAGTCTCTTGACTTTGACTTTAGCAAGGGGATTATCCGCTTGCCCTCAAGCATGCAGAACTGGCTGTGGCCAGTGATTGTTACAATGAGGTAAATTTGTGTCCACCAGAATTCACTTGTAGTTGTTCGTGTTTGACCAATTTTGTTGTTTTATCTTCTCCTCAGAAATCATTTGTCAACTTGGGCAATAGTTTGGCCGCCCTTGGAGACCTGGACCGGGCAAGAACCCTCTACTTTGAGGCATATCGTCTCGACTCTTCCGCCGTTGAGGTCATGTACAATTTGGGACTCGTGGACCAGCGCCTTGGACACTATGAGAACGCTCTCATGAGTTTCAAGAAGACGCTCCACCTGCTGCCCGTTTACGGGGACGTCCTCTACCAGATTGCCCTCACATATGAGCTAATGCAGAAACCGGAGAATGCAGTCGAGTACTACCTCAAAACCCTCGCGGTCGGTCCTCAGGATCCCGGCGTTTTCAAGAAATTAGGAATCAATGCCGATCGACTGGGAGATAAGCAACAGGCGTATTGCTACTATTCCGATGTAAGTAGTCCAAAATCATGCTCAACCACCCTCAATTACCGAACGTAACGGGGAGGTTTGAGGATTGACTACCGTTTTCTCTTCCGTTGCGCAGGCGTTCAAGTGCAATCGAGCGGATATATTCGTAATCAAGTGGTTGGCAATGTACATGATTGAAGCGGATCTCCAAGATCAGGCAATGGATTATTTTGAGAACGGGCTCTTCCTGGAACCTGGTGACCCAACCTGGCTCTTATCCATGGCCTCATGTCAGAAACAACTGGGGAATACTGGGGCGGCCATTCACTACTACAAGGAGACGTTGCAGGCCTTTCCGGATCAAGTCCAAGCCCTTGAGGGGTTAATGACTCTCGCAAAGTGTTTGGACAGACATGAAGCGGACTGGTACCGGAAGAAATGGGAGCGAATTACGGGCGGATTTCCAAATCGGAATCCATGGGGACTCACTCTAACCACCTCCTCACAACCTCAAGGAACGGGTCTCGAATGTCCAAAGTAACAAACTGTTTCAACCTTATTATTTTCAGCTGCTGTTGCTCAATGGTACGCAGTGTAACGAATATTATCGATTGTTTCAGCACGCCACGCTGCCCGAAGGTGGACTCTTCCGATTCGAACTACTTGTGGGACTTTAGTATTGCCGGAAAAGGTGGTCGCGGGAGCAAGAAAACGGAACAACAATGACAAAGAGAATAGAAAACGAAAATCGATTCCACACTCCAAAATTCAACACCCGAAATATCCTTGGCATACATACGCATAGCTCGCCCGTGATGTGAGAGGTTACGATTGGGTTTCACAATTATAAACGTGCTTGGAGAGGACAAAATATACTTGATTGAATAAATCATTTAAATTTAACGCTAAATCACGACGCATCCTTTATATCAATGCCTGAATCCACGTAAAGGCTGTCAAGGGAAAGGATTTGCTCCGGATCTAGCCGAGTAGGTGACTCCATCACGTTTGAACAGCATTTGAGCAAATGCTCCCAGTCTTCCGAGCTGGACTGGAGGATTTTTAGAATTTCGTCATTTGTGACGAGATCGAAAACGGTGTTGCCCGTTTGAACTTCTCCTTCTTCGCATTCCTTACGCATAAAGTTCTCAATGAGCGGGTCAGCCTAAAATTAAGAAATAATTTTACTGTTTCTTGAAATGAGTAAAATAAACTTGACGAATTAAACTGAACCCACCCCAAAATATAAAAGAAGGGCACACATGGTAGGGTTCGGGCTATCCATACTCACAGCGCAGTGGAGGGGCGTGTCTCCGCGATAATTTTGGATGTTCACTAGCTCCATGTCGGTTGCCTGGAGAAATGAATAGTTTTCCCATCATTTCCGTCTACAATCTCCCATGGAGAGCAAAGGAAATAATCAGATTCAAGCACATGCCGATTTTAGGAGCAGGAAGGCGGAGCTGAGGCTTCCCTTTTCGACAGCCAAGTGAAGGGGTGTCCGGCCATAGGTTCCTTCTTGAGCGGCAACGTTCGCCTTCGATGCGGACAACATACTCACCGCATCCGCAAATCCTTGGCAAACTGCGAGATGTAATGGAGTAAAACCTGAACAGTTTCCCAAAATCTCAAAAGGCTTTTAAAAATTGAATGACCAATTCCCACTGCTTAAAGTTTTTTCATATACGGACTAACTTACTGCTGTAGTTGAAGCCATTTATCGCCTCATACGAACTATTTGAACACAAGAGGAGTTTGAGGCAGTTGACGTGGTTTGCTTTGACGGCGATATGTATGGGAGAGTCTCCTTCAAGATTCGGAATTGTAATGTCTGCTTTGCTATCCAGTAGCTGCTCGACGTAGGTTTCAGCATTTAAAAGAACCGCCATGGCGAGAGGCGTCAGACCGTCGAGATTCCTATCGTTGATAATACTGGAGATATCCGAGGAAGTGCCGATTGTATTCAGGATTTGGGTAAAAGGTTCCTGCTGCTCATTTAGAATCGCCGTATGCAGCGCACTGGAACGGAATGAAACGAATAAGTGTTTATTTTAATTATAAAACCTGCCAACTCTGGTCATTACGGTTTACTGACTTGTCTCCGTTTTCATTGACGAGGCAAAGGAGATGGCGAAGTTTTTGTAATACGACATTAAAGTTTGACGTCTCGGCCCAACAATGAAGACTTTCACCGACGCTGAGGGCGACATTAAGCGCCATCGCCTTGTTAGCCTTTTCCAAATTCGGAGCGCCTCGAAGTCGGACCAGCTCACAGGGAAACTTGGGATTTGCTCCTTGCCTGACGGAGCTGGAACTCGGGGTTGGCATTCCACTGCCACCAGGATCTGCGCCTGCACCACCCATATTTTGATCACTGTACCGGGATTGGTCCTCGTCAGCTTCTCGGTAATTTGGACTCCGACGATCTTTACTTCCACTTCCACCGCGGCGGTCGTCATTTCTGGGCTTTGTATGTCGGGGCATTTTCCTCACTAGAGGTAAAAGTTGTGACTGTAATATTTCTTTGTCAAAAGAATTGAAAACGGGGATACTCACGTCTTTCAATTGGTTTATATTTGAATCGAATCTGTTGGCTCGTGGCTCCGTCTGAAGGTCGCTCTAACTGAATCCAAACGTCAACGTCAGTATCAATGTCACAGGAGCGGTACGGCGGTGTTCTGTTCAAAGGAAAGTTAAAAAAAAGTAATTCGAAATTGTTTCCAGGAAATCCTACGAGATGCTAACTTACTTGAAAACAATTGCGTACTGGTGATGGACATCCAGTTTACTAAACTTCCCATATGCCTTCCAGATCTCTACTCCGTTCTCGTTTTCTTGATAGAATTTGACTTGAATGTTGTCTGTAAACAACAACATTTGAGGTCACGATTTTAAGTTATGCATTAACGCATTCATATGGAATCCTTTGAAAAAAAAAACGGCATGACGCTTGAGATCCTGGGATTTTCCAATCATTACGTCCGCTGAGTGTCAAACTAAAGCTAATTATTAACGGTAAATCACGATACCCTACTGAACAGGTATAAAATTTCAATTTCCTGAAACCAAGTTCATGGTCAGAGAGTGGCTGGCGTCATCCCGTAATTGTAGGGACGAATTACTCACACTTTTTACGGAACAGGAAAAAACGGAATGAAAGGATTTCTACTCACGTTTGTCCACTTTTTCCACTAAAATAAAGACTTCCTCATCTCCTGTACAGAAACCGGAGTACTTGTCAATTCGGACGATCCGTAACTCTCCCGTCTGCGTACTTTCTGAAATAGAAGTCGAGAATGTGATTTGTTATTTAGTTTAATACTGAAAATGTTTTGCGGTTGGCTGGATGGATGGGGATGGTTGGGGATGGCTGTATGGCGATAACAATTAAAGCTGGGAATTCTTAATTTGGTTTTGGTTTAGGTCTCGCATTCGTAATTTGAGAGTTGTGGGTTTTACCACTATGGTGGAAAACTTTCCCGTGCGTTTTCTTTTCCTTTCATGCTGTGTCTGTGCGATCAGGAATAATCTATTTCCAGCAGAGGATTTCTAGTTCTGCTGGTGTTAATGAGGCTAAATACCATCGGGGAATTAAATTAAATTTCAAAGCCTATAACCTTGCCACAGATGAAAAATATCTAATTTTCTCACAAACTAATTTCAATTTGCATTCAAGGAATTAAGATTCATCTCATTCATGGTAAAATGGGCTGGTGATGGTGGTGGCACGGTTATTAATTCACTAACTAAATGTATATGGGATTTCCACTAAAAGTTTTCATAGGGAATTCCCATCATTGATATGACATGGTGTATCGTTGATAAAAACCTTGAGCCATTGTCTTGCCATTCTGGAGGTTATGGGGATCAACGAGTCAACGAGTGGTAGAAGACCGCTAATGTCGGACGATGTTTTGTTGGAAAATATCATTCCGTTCTTGCTCCTTGAGAATATGCCGAAAAAAAAATTATGGACCTCATTCAACAACACTTAGTTTGCTAAACTCTTTTAAATTGAGGTTGACCAAAATGGAACGAGGAAATTACACATCAAATTTGTATTTTGCTGATCAAAATGAAAAGAAACAGATTAACCACATTTTAATCAAATCTCGACAATAAGAGAGAAAAACGGTGGGTCACCAATAAATTAAGATGCTGGAGAACGGCGTAAGTTGTTGCCGGTCTGGGGCTTTGCAGAAATTATAAATTCCTACATCTTCAGATGACCTTTCCGAGGCACGGTTGGCCAGGTTTGGAAACAACGTATTCTGGAATGGAACAATCGAAACCTTTTGATGCAAATGGAGTCCCCGAAAAAAAATTCAACCCAATAAGCTGGTGGTCAGTTTCCGGCAACCTCCAAGAATGTCGTTATTAACCGTCAGCCTGTCGTCGTCAGGAATGCTAGCACGCATGTTCATGTGAACTCTGGGAAATTTGATAATGATTACGACTTAACTGAGCTCAATAAAAAAACAAAATTGATTGTTGAATTGGAGTTTATTGGATTAAAGTACAATCAGAAAAACTTGTAGGGGCATTTTGAGATGACTCTCGCGACTGAGAGCCTTCTGCGAAATTCATAAAATTCCCCAAAAGTGATTCTTTTTTTTCAAATCAAGAACGGGGAACAACGAAACGAAACGAAAAGTTCTTAAGAAGAGAAAAGGTCAATAAGGTCATGGTCCAACCTCAGACGAGACAGCGACGAAGGGACAGAACTGGTGACACAAGTAGGCGGGCCACCGGTCATAATTCACAATCATCCTCAGCCATCAACAGAATCACCTCAAATCCAAATTTACCGAACTGCAAAGTGCTTTTGGTGATTTCAATTTCTCTTGTCCTAGGATTCATTCTCTACTACTACTATTCATCGGGTGGAAGAATAGACGACAGTCGTCCCATAAGTCACATCCTGAGGGACCAGGTGGACCAATGTGAAACCCTCGTTACCCTTGAACTCCAGGTATTCTATACACATTTATGCATTCAATTTCAAACAACAATTCTCACAGTGTTCATCGGGCGTTGTTTCTTTACAATTACTAACTGAGTTCTTTTCCCTTTCCGTCAGTTGGAGAATGCATTGGGAGAAGATCCGTTCGTGGAGATTGTCAAAACAAGGATTCAGCCTGCTCTTGATACAGTATCCAGTGTACGGACTCAGACTCATAAGTACGAAGCCATGGAAAGGATCCCTGGCGGACCAGTGAGCTTTGTCAAGGAAGCATCCAAAAGACTCGATGACGTCGAGAAAAATATTATTAAGCTTGTGCGGAGTGAAGTAAGTATAAAGTTCAAGTCCAGTCTACTGATTCTAATGACCACTCCATCTTTTTATGTTACAGGAGGGTCGGATCCTGGCTCGAAAGATGGATGAAATCAAAACTATGATACGAGATTACCAGAAACATCACCAAGAAAGTCTTGAATCCGCACTTGCAAGTATCACACCTCTTGGAAATGAAGGGATTTTCCTTGCCCCCATTAGAATTTCAAAAGCCCAGGAGGAACGACTCATGTCAGAAGTCACATTCGCACAGCATATCTCCAAGCTATCTAATCTTGCGAAACTGTTCGAAACCTTGGAGCGAATGGAAGCTGAGGTGAGGTATATTCTGTGTAATCCCCCTCTACTCTCATTTTATTCTAATGATAATCTTTCTTTGGCCCTTGGGGGGACGTTACCGTAGATGGAGGAATATAAAACAAGAAAGGAAGCAGGGAAGGCAGTGGATGAGGATTCTTTGTCCAGACTCATTGGTTCGATTAACCAAGTTCAGGACGCAATTGATGAGGATTTGGAAGTAAACGGGGACGTCTACAAATTGAGTATTAATTTCAGACATGACATTATGCACAAAATCAGTCACTTCCAGGACCAATTTATAGCTTATGTAAGTCCCTTTTGAAAATTCTTCTTTCTTAGCTTACCGAAACATCTTACTTGATCTGCGCGGTATGGTATGAGGAACTTCTCTCGCAGGCTTCTACTTTTCATCAAATTGTGTTTGTGATTTGTACAGGAATTGGAGAAAAAGCAGCCCTACAGACAATTAGTTGACATGCTTGAAGTTGACATTTCCATTGCCAGGATACGACTCGAAAGTTTGAAAATGGGAATCCTCAGTTGACCCGCACCGAAAATTTAAATTAAGTCACTGCTAAAACTAAAACTATTCTCCTAACCTCTTTCTTGTCCCTTTTCCATTATACAGAAATCCGGATATGAAATCAGAAATACTAAAAGGTGAATGCCAATTGTAAACAACGGCAATCTTCCTTCCTTCACACATTCCGTTTTGACAATCCAAAGAAATCAAATCATTTTTAGATCCGGTTTACGAAAATTTTAGTGTACACTAACATTTTTTTTAGCTACATAGCTTATGAAAGGAATTCCTGTTAATTTTATGATGCCTTTAAGACTTTGCTTAGTCAATAATATAAATTTGTTATTACGTACTGTTGTGCTGGATAGGCTGGGAAATTACAGGCGGGCAGATACGTCGGAACTCATCATTTCCATTTTGCACGAAGGCTTCGAAATAGAGTGAGACCACGTTGAGATTCATTCCCATCGCCATGTCGTTGATTTGTTTATCCAATCGAATCTTCCGCTCATCCCATTCTTCCAATTGATGGATTTTGTTGACAATCTCGTTCCGGACAGACTTCTTTCCAGTGTAGATGATATTCAACCCTTGAAATCTGCGTATCAGAAATTAAGTAAATCCCATATGAATTTTATAGTTTTTCGTTAGTATCTTTTGAAAACGTTGGAATTTAGCATATTTTATTTAATGCTTACATGGACGTGTAGTTATTTTCAGGAGAGATAATTCCTTCCACGTAGGGCTGGGATTCGGGTTCCATCACTTGTTGCAAGGCTGTGTAAGATGCTGATGGCGACGGAGTTGAGGGACTAGAACTTCTGCTCGTGCGCAGGCTTAGTAGATGAGCATGCGGATAATACGGGGGCGTATCACAAACCAGTGAACATCTGACAATGGCGGTGGCGGAAAAGTTATGAAGCTACAACGAACAAAAGGCAAATTCATATAATAAAACGAGAGATTTAATTTACTTTGGACACTTCCAAAAAAAATTAACCCCGTATGAAACCAGGATTGCGACACAAAAACAAAGCAGTTGAATCAATGCTGAACACTACGAAATTTAGGGTTATCATTAAAAGCATTCCTTTCCTGGTTTATTAGCAAAAAAATTATGGGAAGTAAAACTTATTTACCATCAATTACAAATTCTAACCTGTTCAAAAGAAATCCTTTACCTCGCACTATACTTTCCAAAAAGCCTTTAGAAATTTCCTGGAATTGGATGCTTCATAGCTTTTTTAATTAAGTTACCCATATTTACGGTGCATTTATGCCTACCTTGACCGTTGGATACGTTTTGAATTCAGTTTGTGTTGGGCACAGTGGTGAGTGTGGTTGAGGAATGTGCGAAGTGCTTCCTAGAAGAGACCCATGCTTCCCGCTCATTTCCGATTTATATCGAAATCGAAATTTTGATTGTGGCTGGATAATAATTTCCAAATAAGGCTCTGGACTGTTTGTAACTCCAGTTCCGGCTCTTTGATTCTGCGGGAGGGGCATCTCCTCAATTCCATATCCAGCCTGGCTAAATTCCACGGCTACGTTCCACTCCATGATTTCGGAATGGGTGCTGTATGGATGACACTTGGACGAGGTTAGGCGGAAACTAAACAGTGCATTCCGGGGCTCATAGAGACCGGTTTTTTTCTTCTTAAAAATGATTGACGCTCGTCGAAACAACAAAGCTCTGGTACACTGATGATGATCGAAGAAATTGTAAGCACTTACTCAGGAATAATAACTGTATATACTGAATGAAATAATTTGTTGAAGATAAATAAACCCAAAAGAGACAAGAAGCTTAGCCCCCTGAGAAGGGCACGCTTTGGCTAACTAATAATGAACTGCACACTCATCGTGGAAGTTCAGCCTGAGAATGAAAGTTTACGTGTCCTATAAAATTTCAGTCGGAGGATATAAGTGGGGCTGCCTGTCTGTCTGTCTGTCGGTCTGTCAGTAGTACTTACTCTGCGAGGTCACACGCCTCAATTAATTGTATTGTAAGAAGG
>Ga0194135_10002355_pt1 | contig 11458 bp, 11 predicted proteins | sample LitLau_LLRF_2013_FD_134024 | JGI IMG/M metagenome (GOLD analysis project Ga0194135, IMG submission 134024) | Freshwater sediment microbial communities in response to fracking from North America - Little Laurel Run_MetaG_LLRF_2013 (version 2) | ecosystem: Environmental > Aquatic > Freshwater >... | reverse complement strand
TCTTGGTTGGTGTCAATGTTTTGTACTTTGTACTATTTTTGCCAACATTCCTGCCCAAGTAACACTCAGGAGTATATATACGAGAGACTTTTACATGTGAGCAAGACAGCAAGACTTGCAACTACTTTTTAGTCAGATGCGTAAGAATGGATATTATATAGCGCAGGGGATAATAATGTATAGGGAAGGAGGAAAGTTGAGAATGAGATGGGTAGAGTAGAAACATGTAACACGTAGCAAGCAATACAGTGTGGTTTAAGTCAATCTACATTCTATATTATATTATTAATAGATATTGCCATTTGCATTGAAGTTATTACCTTTAGGTTCTGTCTCAACTAGAATTTTGTTTGTGACTTTTCTCATCCAGTCCACGGGGTTTGGATGAGGATCATCTGCAGACGGAAAAGGTCGCATGGAGATATATGTACGAGTCTGGTAGTGAACCGAATGAGTAGAGTGTAGTTTATGAAGTTTTAGTAATTGGGCAAATGAACATAATAATAGAAGTTTGATTGATTCGGAGATACAAAATTGTTAATTTTCATGGATCAAGGGAATTTATATGCGTTTGCTGTGCAATAAAACAGTAATAACATGAGATAAGTGAACCCTCGTGCAAGCTCAACTACAAAATGATAATGGAAACTAACGAGAGATTGGATTGAACGGCCTATCTGAATTGATTATACTAACATTTTTGTGCTAAAAATTATTACATGAGGTTTGGATTCGCATGACTGGGGACTTGTAAATATGCAATTTCCATAATGGTATGGAAATGAATCGATGAAACGAGAATCTTATTGAGGAAATCGAATTGAAGTCCAGCGTAATCGCTGTATGACGATTTTCATTTAACACCCCTTGTGTCGAAATATTGCCAACTGCTTAGGTTTGAATCTTCGGATACTATCGATGATTTCGTCAAATGAAGTGTGTTCATTCTTCTTTAACATGCGAAGTCTCGTGCAATCTAATGTTAACGTTATTCAGAAGATGGATGTACGCCAATGAGATGAATCTATCCTTAATATTGACATTTGATGATGATGAATGAGAATGTGGAGACTTTGTCTAACACGATAGTCTTGTCTACAAAAATAATTTATTAACTCTCTGAATGTTTTAAAATTCATGCTGCATTACTATTTGCGCTTGTTTACGTAGATTTAATAGTTGCAATTTTTGCGGTTACATAAGTAATAAGAATTGCTTATAAAAATTATCGAGAACATTCAACTAACATCTAACTCTTTAAGGCTGGATTAGCATAAGACATTGTTAGCATTCGCCAGCCTGACGAGATTTTTAAATTACAATTACACTAGTTCGAACTGTATATAATTTATTATCCTATAAAAGTCAATTTACGACAGTCACAGTAGAATCAGTGATGCAATATTGAAAACAAACTTAATTGTATAGACTGCATTGTTTCGATTCGAGTTTAATCTTATTAGTCTGAATCTGTATTTCTAAGCACCTTACACTGTAAGATGCAAATCAATATTTTATTTTGCTAAGGTTCGTTATCAGTCTTTAATGACCAGCTGCCATCAACTCCTCGTGATAAAGTTCTAAGTGACCTTGCAAGGACGCACTTGTTGTATGAACAGCACAACAATACGTGCATTTAAACGGACCACCTCCAGAACTCTATAACAAAAAATATATTAGTCCATTTTACACGGTCAACAAGCCGTGTACTATCTTTAAATTGAATTAGCTTACACCATACCTGAATATGACGTAAAAATACAACTCTAGAGGTAAACGATAATCCACATCCCTCACAGTCGTAAGAATCTACGTCAAAATCATCAGTATCCTCCTCTCCATTCCCAGCATAAAAATTCCCTTCATTGAAAGCTTCTAGCTCGTACTGAATTAAATGCCCGTTACTGTCCTGACTCTCGTTGCATGAGTCCATTGGAGTATCGTCTACGTGCGCATAATCTTCTTCATAGTCCATTATCACAGTATCTTCTTCATTTTCGTTGAGAGAATTATTTGTATCACGCTCTTGACCGTTGGCCTCATGGAATTCGTTACTGGTTACATGGAAGTCGTCTTGCGGGCTTAAGCTTGGGGGACTCACCACTTCTACAGTAGTAGCCATCAATCCTCGAAAGTTAGCAGCTTGACTCCTTATTGGCTCTTTGATTACGTTAGAATGAGATCTCATGTGTGTCCTAAAAACATTACCGTTATCAATTGTAGCGTTTACAAAGACTAGTAAATTTTGCAATACAATTTAGCTTACACCAATCCTCCTGGACCATGACAAATTTGATCGCAGATTTTGCACTTAATTGGTCGATTTTTTGGCGAATACTTCGGAGATTCTTTCAAGATTTTTGATAATGGTTCCTTTATAACCTCAACTTTTGAAATTTCAGGTACAGGGCGGTGGTTAATCACAGTAGAAAAAGACATATTGCTTTTTGATGGGATAGATTTCGGCTTTGACGGTGCAGGAAGACCTTGTTTGGCCCGTCCAAGCGCATTTCGAAATACTTGAGCTTTTATTTCTCTTCCTCCTTTGTGATAGCAGTAGTTATGGGTTTGCAGGCCCCTGTAAGTGTCAAACCGTGACGGACACTTTGAGCATTTAAATTTACCATTTCCGTGACTTTTCTGCACAAATATAGAACAGAATGTTAATGTTGATAGCCTGTACAAGTTATATGTGTTTTAAAAAGGGTTAATTTACCTTCATATGGGCTCTAACATGAGACGCTGTCTTAAAATGCTGGCCACAAATACGGCACTTGTGATCGTAAGTTGTCTGGTGCACAACTTTATGCATCTTCAAAAGCCAATTGGACTTGAAGCCTCTGCCACAATCCTCACATGTGAAAGGGCGTTCTGGGTCCCGAGACTGACTGCCTTGTGCAAGTTTAGGCGGAGAGGATTTACCCAGGGTTTTAGAATGATGACTAAAGGTAGAATCTTCATATTGCACCTCAATTTCATGCGATTCATGGACAGAGTCTTCTTCAATATCAGGCGTGACGTCTCCCAAGAGAAAATGATTTTGAAAAAAACCAGATGCATCAACTTCTTCGAAATCGATGTCCGTTTTAGTATTTTCATTTTGCTGTTGAGGATGGGGAAGAGTTGGAACAATATCATCAGGCATATCTTCTTTATGCGATACTGTGTAGTGTTTCTTGAGACTCACTAATTTATGAAACTGGCATGGACATTTTCGACAATGATAGTTACCCCCATTATGGCATCCCTAATGAAACATAAAAAATATTCAAAGTATTACGATTTAACCTTTACAAATAGTTGTTTTCCAAGCCACTTCTTACTACTATTAGCCATTACTTACGTTCATGTGCTTTTTCAAATGTGATGATCCGTGTATAGTGCACTTGCAAATAGGACACGCTCCTTTGCTATATTCTTTCCTTGAGTAGAGGTTTGTTTGGGCTGTAGATTCTGTGGAATCATTGCAATGCGTGTCATCTTCTATCTCGATCTCTATTTCATCTACATCATTCTTTGTGTGTAGCATTTGATGTTCACTGAAGTAAACCCAAATAATAACGATTAGGTAATATATACATGACCATCCATTCGACAAATGGCATATTTTACAATTTACCTTAGTTCATGAATAGTTTCAAAGTTTAAGCCGCAGTGTCCACAACAATATTTTGATTTGATCGCACTCATTCCAGACAAAGTCTGGTTGGAAATTCCATTTTTCGCAGATTTGCTACCGTCTATATCTGTAGTCATCGCAGACTGATTGTTGCTATTTGAAGCGTATTTCTTTTCTTTAGGGACAGATACAGCAATAGTTGTGGATCCAAACTGATAAGCCGTTGTAGAGTAAGACCGCTCTAATTGTGAATTTACAGCATTCGGACCACTCTTCATTGCAGTAAACGTCTTTGCGGGTGTAGCTGAGTTCGGAATTTTGTGAACGACCTTCATGCTCGAGGTGGTCTTTGAGAAACTATTGCTGTTTGGAAACGGAATCTTTGCTTTCGTCGAAGATTTTTTCATCTTAGAATTGTAGGCGTGATACAAACTATCATGTCTCTTAAGTCCATGTTCCGAGTGAAATCTACAAGTGCATCTGCACAAAAACCAAAAGATCACATGGTCAAAATCTTATTTGAATACCTTCTCTAGCTATAAAGTATTTGTAAACCACTTACTGCGAGCATCTGAATTCTCCTCCACTGTGACTATGCTAAACGGGAAAAAACGGGACGTTGATTATTCAACACAAACAATATAATAATATAATAATTTATTCCAGTGTATATTTCAGTAAGTACCAACCTTTTCGTGATCCCAAAGTGTACCTTTCCTTCTAAAGTGATAGCCACAATGTTTGCATTTGTAGGGCTTTTCTCCAGTGTGAGAGTAAATATGGTACCTGCATCAGATTATAAATATATCATGAATAAAGTTATTTTAAGTTTTGGGTTTTTTAAAATTACAATTTTTTGTACTAACTTCAGGTTAAGTGATGACTGAAAAGATCTGTCGCAGTAGTTACACGGGAACTTAGTTAAGACCTCATTTCCATTTCCCGATTTTAGTGTGCCGTTCACATTTGTTCTATCTGTCCCACGATTTTGTTGAATATTGGATTGTAGTCCCATTGGAATTAGTTTTGGCATTTGAAGCTTCGAACTTTGCGAACCCAGAGGAACTGCAGCAGGCCTGTATTTCTTCAGTAACAATCCATTTTTTTTTCGTTGGACAAGTGAATGTCTAGAAGATACGTGAAAACTCAGTCCCTGTTGCGTTTCAAACTGGCAAGGACACTGAGAACACCGGTAGGCACCAGTTGGAACGTGATTATGCTTTTCATGCTTCTTGATTTGATCGAAGGAACGGAATTTCATTCCACATTGACCACAACTGTGAGGTTTTAAGTTCAAATGGATCATCATGTGATTTCTGAAAGAAAGTTTTCGGTTTAGTTGGGCGTATTTTTAGGCTTTTAACCAGGTGATGGACTAACTTAGCGTACCTCAAGTTTCTGGCACTAATAAGCCACTTTCCACAGACTTTGCACGTAAATGAAGTCTTCTTTCCTTTACCCCAGTGAGTAAGCTTTTCGTTTCCTTTAAAAGGTAGTCTAGTACTTGTTGATATTAATTTATACCTATGCAGCGGCTCTTGCTTCACTTTGACTGATACCACAGGAGGTTTAGGGATCGAATGTTTGACATTACAAGGCTCATTTGTTTTCTTGACACATTTGATTTCATGAGACGTACGCGCAGCCAACGTAGCCATCCGACACCCACAACCAATTCGACAAATAAAAGGACCATCTGGGACATGACATTGCTAAGAAATCATACAAGCAAATGTCGGTCTGAACTTCAGGTTACAGAGTTAGACTTGTATGAGTAACAATAATTTCTTACCATCATGTGACGACGTATATTACACTTGAAAGTAAAAGTTAGAGTACATAATGTACATGAATATGGCTTGATCCCACCGTGCATATTTAAATGATCTCTGTAATTGGCAAACGAGTACATATGATGCATTGTAGTGTTATAATGCATTGATTCGCAAATACTAGATTTTACCTGAAGTTTACTGCTCCGGTGATTTGCTTGTGGCAAACCGGGCAATCTATATAGCCGCCACTTCGAAATTGCGTCCAATTTTTTTGCCACTGAACGATCGTACTGAGAGGAATTTTGCTTCCACCTCCTAAATCCAACTTTATTGCGGGTTCCTGCTTGACAAGCTTGGGGGGTAATTCTTTACTGTAAGGTGATGATTTGATAGAAGCTGAATTCCTCACGCTACACTTTTGAGCGTTAGTCACAGTACAAAATCTCCTGTGATAGTTCATCATTTTTGGGTTCGAAAAGCTGTAACCACAGCCATTTTCACACAAATAATTTCCTCCTCTGTGTCCTTTACTCAAATGGCGAGTCATATTTGTCTTATGAGTAAACTTGTATCCACAAACAGGACATGAGTAAGGCTTGATGCCTTTATGAATGTTCATGTGATCCCTGTCAGTTACAAAAATGAAGAGAAACGTACTTTAAACTACCATTTATCTACATATTATATTATCATAATAGAATACGTCACTTTATATTTCAAGTACTTACCTTGCTGTTTGATAACCTTTAATTACTTTATTGCAAGTCAAACACTGGTGAGCATGCTTGCTCAGTGTCGTAAATCCTTGGAAATCAAACCTCTTGCTCTTGGAAATCGAGCTCTTATTAGGCACAGAACTGGAAGATGGTTTCAATTTATAAGTAGGAGCTGGTTTCAACCTTGGGGGGTTTAATGGTCTGATCAATTGTTTCTTTAAAGTCTGCAACTTCTTGGTAGCAGTATAGGAATGATTCCTGGATTCATGAATCACCCTTCCAAACTCGTTAAGATATCGACAAGAGCAGTACCTAAATCATGCGGCAATGTTCATTAATATTCCCACGTAAACTCTTAAAATTGACATATTACCACAAACGCATACCTGCATTTGAATTGATGTTCTGGATTATGACACAACCGCAAATGTCTCATCATATTTGAATATGGAATGGGAAGACTACATTGTTCGCAATTTGAAACTTGCATCCTCCTCTCCTTGTATTTGAACGACCTGTATGTTCGGAAAAAATCAAAAAATGTAATTATATTACCCAAAATAATTATAACAACCAATAATCTCGTAATTCTAACAATAATACCCTACCGTCCTTTGTATCCAACATTGTTATCAGTCTTCGCTTCTCCATTGTAATCACCACCATTCCCATTATCTTCCTCCCCATCATAATCTTCATAGTCACTGCTGTCCCCTTCAGCAGGTCGCCGTTGAATCGAAGCTTCTTCATGAGTCATCGCTGATTTAGCTTTTCTAGACCGCCAGAACGCCAAACTAGATCTATCGTTTTTCGCTGTTATCACACTCTTCAACTCAATCGGTTTCCCATGAACCTCCACTTCCTCTTGGTGTTTCGAATAACTCTCTTCAGTTAAAAACGCTCGACCACAACACCAAACCATTGGCATCGCCTCCCGCAATTGAAGTGGTGGCATTTCTACACAAAAGATTAATGTAAAAACAAACACGCACGACGCACGTGAGATTGAGATAGTAAACAACGTTATTGTAATACGAAGCAAAATCTTCAATTATCGTTTTCCCCAAATGAACCGGCATCATATCCCAAGTACAAAAATCAACGTTGACGTTATGATAACTTACTTGCCGGAGGTTCGATGACGACACGGCCCAGTGATGACCTCGTATTGAAAGCTGGCATAACTTCGAGTGCACTAACTTTGGCCATGCTACTCTCCCCATCACACACTAACAACAACAACAACAACAATGCTCAGCAGTGCTCTCCGTCTCTTCTATCCTCCCATAATGCCATGATATATTTCTAACTGATGTCTTTCTTTGTTTTATGGTCGTTGTTGACACTACGACGCGTTAAAATATAAGACAACTTCCCTCGCAGCAAAATGCTCGTAAGTCTTTGTTCCTTCAGCTTTAAAATAAACTCGTCAATTGTCAACCATTAATAGCCTACCTACGACCTTGGAAGAAATATTATTATTGAGCCTGCGATGAGCGAGCGTTGACTATGTGCAAAAGAAACAACAACGAACGAGTCTTTTTTGATGTTGACGAGAGATTTGTGTTTGGGGCCATATTATACACTCATTGCAAGATATTGGTGGTTCAGCCTTTGTAGTTCATGATGGAGAATGAAATGTACTCTCTACTCTCCGACCCTATCGCGTTCTTCAGCAATGGAATGATGCTCTTTGTCAGATGGTTTCGTTGAAGGTAGTAACAGTGAGATCCGTAGTTTTGATACCCTTCTGCCTTCCGTTTCCTTTGGCCTTGCTTACGAAGAGGTACTAAGCTGCCTGCAAGACACACACAAAAATTCACCTCACTGATGGCCCAAAGGAATGAAGCTATGAAGCAAGCAGAAATAGTAGCATCAGCATTGTTTGATGACGGAATATATACAGTTTTTTCGAAGCATCTTGCTGAGATGGCATATGGCTAGCGAGTAAGTATTAGTAGAGAGAAAGGAAGTGGCTCAGCAGCAGCAAAACTCGGCTTTCGATACCAGTTGGTTGGTTAGTAATGTATGGTTCTTGTTGTAGGGGATCCCTCTCGACGAAACTCGACATATTTGGAGTGAAGGGAATGTTGTGGTATTGGTATAGGAAGAATCTGACAAGTAAAATGCAACACTGCGCAGCAAGATATCCATATTGGATCCTGTCTTTCAGCATGAGGTTGTGTGTGGTGTACATTTACGGAGAGAGAGCAGTATGATGCTTGTTGATGTTGAAGGGATGTGGGAATGATATCAAGGAAAGTAGGGTTATACTGGTTTCATGGCGCATGCAAAGATGGCAAAGTACTACGAAACTTATGTGTAAGCTAGTTTTGGGTTTCCAGAACTTTGAATGCGCTTGTGTTACAGCTTACAGCCTAATAATGACACATTATTAATTACATTGAATTCATTTGAGTCGTCATTTGAGGAGAAACTTTATTGGGGTCCAAGATCTTGACTACTACACTTTGATTAATAATAATAATGCTGGATATGATAATACTTCAAGCTTAGTCAGATCGCTTTTCACGAGTGAATTCTTCTGCATCAATGTCCGAAGCGTCTGGGTAAAGACGACGAAATCTATCGGCAGATTCATCCATTTCCGCAAGAAGTTCAGGAGATAATGAGTCGTCTTCATCGGAGTCATCTTGGGAAATGTCATTGCTGAAGTTGTCATCCAGTTGGCTAGGCTCTTCAGCAGGCCATCCTTGTGGGTCGATATCCTGATGATCAGAATTTCGGTATTTAAGCTTACGAAATATTTGATGGGATGATAATAATATGTGAATGATTCAACGTAGTTAATTGTCAATACCTGATATGGTTGCACAATGTACCCTTGAGATGGAACGGCCAAATATACTGCAGCAATGACGCTGAACAATGTCATGCATAAAATCTGTCTCATTTTGATTATGTTTCTGATCGCTCGCTGTTACTTGAACTCGGTATTAACAACTGGGTGTATTGGGAATAACTGAACGTTTAGTTGATGTCTGCATTAAATTATGAACACTGTACATTTTGGCATGCATATTTGATAAGATGTAGAAACAAGGAAAAATGACCATCAATGCTTGACCGCATTAATAGTTTCCTTACTTCCTTCACTTGCGGTTGGCCAATTTTCTTTGACGCGTACGGTCGAGTTCGTGTTAATTGGATTTACCAAATTAATTCTGAAATACCAGTGTACAACCAAGAATTTGAGTTTCATGCTGACATGAGCCGTTTCTGTATAATTTTATGATGATGGTGATGCTGTTTGGTGCTTCCACTGACCACAGTCCTGGAACTTGGAACAGTTAGCGAATTCCTTCAGTTATTCTGCTCGGTTAATGGACAACTTTTGATGATTCTAAGAAATGGTAAAGAGTGATGAAATGCAAATCGATACCTTTGGAATCCGGAATGAAAATCAATTCTGAGTGTAGCGCAGTTAACAACGACGGTTTAACTTCAAATCACGATTTATTGATTTATTACAAATACTGCTTATGTGCTATTAAGTACATCTACGTTTCTAAATATTTTTCGATAACGACTTTCTTTGGAAGTAATCTACCCATTTCAATTCGGCATGTGTGAGACATGAACGAGGTGCAATTTTTGGCTTAGATAACAATTTTCTTGATGTATGTTTCAGTCATAACCTAATTGCATGCGTTGCTTTATTGGTATTTGACAAACTTCATTGCAGCACGTAAGTTGCAGATTGTAGATTGAACTAATACATAACAAAACATTAGTTTTTCGGGAAATATTCACAAATTACAATCTACATGGGATTTCCTCAATCTTGAACTACATAAGATATTTATGCTTCCTTGCTATTCACTAGAAGTTATAGCTTAGGACCTACAAGATTTATATTGGCAAGTTGGAGTCAACAACAGATTTACTATCAACTACTGCACTATTTTATTGTATAATTGACTATAGAACAATATTAACAGTTCATACTAATAATATACGCAGTTTTGGAATATTAACAGACAACTTCCTGTACGCTATAAAATTAGAAATACTGATAACACGGCATTAATACAAATATGTACAAATATACAAAGTTCTGAACAAATCTTCCTTATCACGAGTTCACAAGGACAATACATTTATTTACTATAATCATCGTCATAAAAGTTCATTAAGAATTCACGTCTTTAACTTTGTACATGTATTGATTAAGATGCACTGACATTAGACTTTTGAACAAGCTTTACATTTTTTACATTTTAAAAGACACGTTGTACTCTACAACATTAATAACGAACTCGACAATTAACGATTTGTACACCAACATCCAGACTTGCTTGTGAAGGATTGAAAATTCAGTCATTTTTAAACATAGACCGATCGATTTTGAAATATTCTTTTCCTGAGCGAGGCTTCATACTCGTAGACTTCTTTGGTGAAGCGGAGATTCCAAGACTGACAGGTTGACCGGCCCCTCCATTGTTACCTAACACACTTGTCAGTGTGTCTGCAGATCCTCTTGAGCATGAAGATAATGTCTCAATATAATCAGACATGTCGGAATTACCACTACTCGTACTATTGGCATCTGAGACTAGATTTCTTTTCTGCACCGAATCAGCACATTTCTTAACTGCTGCCACTGCTGGATTCACGGGATTCGACAGTATCACGCTTCCAACAACATTATTTATTCCACCGTTCCCATTATTGCTGCTGCTGTTCTCTGTTCTCATCTTTGCTTCAACTTCATCTATCGTTTCATAATGTCTGTTTGCTAGTAAAGGATCCAAACGCGGCGAAGAACTTGGCTCAACTTCCCCATTTTCTCTGTCCTCACCTTCCACAGGTCTTGGAGTTGATGTAGATGAAGTATTCTTTCCATTTGAGCCTCCTGGAGAAGTCCTGTGCGTTGACTTCCTTGGCAGTGATTCATGCAAGCACAAGCTATACAAAGAAAACAAACCCTTATATAGCATATCCATACATTGTCAGTTCCTAATGTCCCAATATATCAAGCTTTAGACTTTAGCTCCAGACTTTTTTACCTGCCGATATCATTAAGTGGAGAAGAGTCATCAAAGAATAATCCTCCATCTCCAGAAACTCCAGAATCGGAAGAACTAGCCGAACCTCGATTAGCATGGCCCCCTTTACAAGGAACACTTGAGGATCTCCTCAACGGAAGATTGGCACCGGCTTCCTCTGACGAACTAGATGCTTCCTGATTGCTTCCTCTCCGTCCATCACTTCCACCACTTACAGAAACGCTCGTCGTTAATGTCTCATCAACGCTTAAGCTGTTACTTCGACTTGTAACGCAAGAACTCTTTTCCTCAGAAATCTCATCTTTCCCCATTTCATTT
>Ga0194135_10002354_pt1 | contig 11463 bp, 16 predicted proteins | sample LitLau_LLRF_2013_FD_134024 | JGI IMG/M metagenome (GOLD analysis project Ga0194135, IMG submission 134024) | Freshwater sediment microbial communities in response to fracking from North America - Little Laurel Run_MetaG_LLRF_2013 (version 2) | ecosystem: Environmental > Aquatic > Freshwater >... | reverse complement strand
TTGCAGATCGAGGCAAAGGATCAAAACGACAAAGAGAAATGGACTATGAGCTAAACAACCTTCCTAAAAATGTCAAACCGAGGTTTATCACGTTTTCGCGTGCCAATCAAATCCCCAGGAAGAAGGTTAGTTCCGAATTGATAGACTCGTATAAATGATTCGTGCACTTCAATTATTGTACGGTGAATGACATGTTCTAATTTCAGTACAAGGGATACTACAAGACAAGGGAAACTTTTTACTATTAAGATCATCTTATGCGGCAAATGATCGTATGCGTGAGCGATGGAACCATTTCGTCTGATTGTTAATTATTTATAAATTATATTTAAATGAGATCTACACAGAAATATTTCTTTTTCTTACGATTTATTACGTAAACGAAAATCAAACCAAAACTATAAATAGTACAACAAAATAACAAAAAAATAACTGGTTGTATATAAAAGAAACAATTTCCAATAACAGTCTTCTCTTCCTGTAATTTACAAAAAAGTAGCTTAAACCTATCAAGACATCAAAGTATTTTTGCAAAAGCATCTTCACAAAAATCCGCCTTCTTAACACGAAGCTTTATTATTCTAATCTGGGGCACTTAGCCTTGCGGACCTCGAAAACATCTCGTCTGTGCCTGAAATCAATTAACATAACAAAATTAATTTCAAAAACTAATAAGAGATAATGAAGTTCACGTTGAAAATATTGAAATACAACTTACTTAGCAATGAATGCGGATATTTGAGTCACACTAATATCTAATTCGTAGATACTGGCAAGTTCAAATAGACGATAAGCATTCTGAACAGTCACATAGCTGCTGAATTTCACATCGATCAGCTTCAGTAGACGAAATATTCCCCACTAAAATGTACAAACAAATTATTTTTAAGCTGTTAATTTCAATTTCTAACACTTTCGATGAATGGAAGTCTTGGGACAAGCATAAAAAACGTGTGCATACCTTCACACTCGCTGGGAGTAATTCTTCCAGAATCTGAAGATTATCCTGATTATTCAGTATCAATTTTCCCGAGTAAACGAATCGGACAAGAATTTCCACAGTTCTACTAGAGAGACCTGAAGCCATTTCTTCCGCAATTTGGCTGTCAGTGTGGCCATTCTTCAATACCATGTTTCGAAATAGCGGACACCTCACTGCAAATTAAGTCGAACATATGTCAAAATTTAGTTTCTTTTGTGGACTGTCCTTATAAAACAAGTATCACTTATTTTTCTAACCTGCCAAAATGGCTTTATGCAGATGAAAAGCCTTTCCTTTCACGAGAAGTTGGAAATCCGAGAATTCAGGTTGGCTCCGTTCGTCTTCAAGAAGATCACCAAAGTTTTTCAGAAAATCGTTCGGTCTAACTCGTGGAGCAGGCAATTCCTCGTCTTCCTCGTCGATTTCTTCCAAAACTATGGAATAATCGAAAGTCTCTAAAATCACCTCCACTTTTAACGCCGCTCCTTCAAGTAATCTCAGGATTTCCAACACGGAGCATAATTTCCAGGTTTTTGAATCACCAGCATGAAGGCACATCACAGGTTCCTCTGTACAAATCGATCATGTTAATTCCTTGAAGACATTCTTCTAAGCAGCATAAAATTAGAAACACTAGAATATGTATGGACTTACCAATCATCGTAAAAGGGTCCATCTCTGCTCCTTTTGACAGCAACACATTCGCCCGAATAGCTAAAGGCCTCCTTCCACCGTTAACAATTTGAGATGGGGCACAGACCTGTAGGGAAAGCTCTGCTTCATTGTTGGACCCCAACTCGTAAAGCACGTTCCAATTACTCCCATTCATCTTTACATAAAAAATAAACAAATTTTTAGCAAAACGCCTGACAATTTTTTATCAATGAAGTTGCGGACACACATTAACAATCCTTTCAGACATCATGAATCTCACGCACCATAATGGTGAATGGTTTTCTAAAGAATCGAACATTCTAATGAAATTAAGAGATTATTCTGCAGAAAGCTTAGTTCGCAGATTTAAAAGCTAAAGCGAGAGCCTTCGTATTATTTGAAAGAAGTGAATTGCTTTGTTCATTCATTTCTAGAAGCATACACGTAAACGTTTTGCTGCTGACACACATAAGACGACAAACGACTCAAAAAGGTTTTAACGTAAGTTGATTACAGGGAACTTACATCGTGATGAGCAAGAAGCTGGACTTTCTTCTCTCCCGTCTGATTTGAAATCGTCAGTTGTGCCTTCTGGCAAATTTCCTTCATATTTTCAGATACCCAACTGAACCTGTAGTCCACAGTTGGGAGATCTGCAACAAGCGGAATCGGACACGAATCCATTTTCTCACAGCGATGATTATGTAACGTTTATATTTCACTTAACGTTTAAAAGGTATTTCTACTGATTACTGGTTAGCTCTTTTATATTTTCTATATTCAACTAAAAACGTTTAAAAGGTATGTCAACTGGTTAGCTATATTATATTTTATAGTTTTGAGCGTCTATCACTAAAAATGCTCGGAAGTAGTGTCTTCAGTAGACTTCACTAGTTTACAAAATGAAAAAATTAGGAAAAGTAGTTTAAGAAATCCACACGACTTGGCGAGAGAATGTTGAATGGTCGAAAGGTGAGCGAGTACTGAAGCTACCGAGTAGGATTCTGGCTACAAACGTATAAAAGAAGTTTCTGGACCTTTTTGTTGTTACCTGGAATCAGGATTATTAATTTTTACGTTGACGATTCCCGATTTAGCTCAGGTAAAAATCATACTAACAAACAATAAGAACTGAGCAACTGGAAAGCTGGAACAATAGCTGTTCGCCTTTCAAGGGACAACAAGTATTTATAGATCTGGAAAATGACTACGTGAGTCGACCAAATTAGAAAAATTAGTCGTGTCTCGCTCTTGCAATATATGAATAGACTGAAGGCGTGTTCGTTAACATTCCTCAAAATATATTCCTGAGGTATAACCAAAGAAGTTAACAAAGAAGTTCATGTCTATTTCCACTACGTCATTACGTTGCATATCATTTTTTCGTTGTGATTCTATCGAATTTTGACTACTCTGAAAATCCTTAAGATAATTGTTAGATTTGATTCCTACTGTAACTTTAGGTGTATTAGTTGTAATTGTAATACAAGTATTAAAAAACTATGAAAATAAAAAGCAATAGAAATCAACTAAATAACTTTTAAGGGATCAAATTGCAAGCATTAGTATAATTTTTGTCCCCATTTCCTTAGGTAGTAAACGTAGTAAATGTCTTATAATCCATAGGCTTTCTTGAGGACGAAGTAACTGAGGTAGTTGATGATGATGAGGCTCCACGGGAATGACATTTATCAGGTAGAAGTTCCCTACATTTCCTGTCGAGCAGAAATTGTTTGAAACGCGTCGCTTGAACTCGTCTTCTGTGCTTCTCTTCAAGGAAAAATCCATAGATGAAAAGAATTTGGATAAAGTTGCAAAATACATTGATGAGTATAAGAGTAGAAAGTCGTGGAGCTTTGGATCCACTAAACTCCATTCCAGCAACTAAAATGCACGTCATTATTTTGTAGGTGAACATGTAAGTCATCCAAAACCGGATGCTACCAAGTTTTACCTGAGAACATAGAGGATTACAGATTAAACTGAATGAATGATTTTATACATCACAGGATGTCATGCAACTCATGCATGTATACACAAGTGTTTCTTTACATGAATGACTCCGTCTAGAAGAAATAGAGAGAGGAAGAATCCAATTCCATTTAGCAATATGAGAACATTAATTGACGCCAATAAAGCTGAAGGAAATCACAAGTAATGGCAATTAGATCAAATCCTACAACTTTACGATAGCATTTCTATAAATCTTACCGAAGTCTTGCACCCCATCCACTTCCAACCACACAAGAAAGGAGGAATTCTTCCAAGCAGGAAAAGTCCAATACGCATATCCGAGAAGTCCCAGAGAACACAGGTATATTAACTAAAGCGAGTAAATCTCAACACACATCAACTTATGAACTAATGTTTAATATCTTAAGTTATTCGGTCTTACCACTTCCAAGATTGCAATGATAACTGTGCACCTGTGCCGGCTGAAACCACAGCATCCCGATGAGTTGTTTAGTTTGATTGCCCTCATGCAGTTTGTCATTTTCCCCTAATCCTTTGTCACTATTACAGTAATTATCAATGTCCGGAGAACCAATATATTCAAGAACCCGATTGCTTCAATGTGCTGGTTTCCATTGTTTTCCGAAGATTCATCTGACTTGTGTTATTAAAGACAAAAATATTTTTGTTTACACGAACACAGGCTGAAAATGCGAATGAATATAAGTACCCTGTGACATCATTCATTTAAAGGATTTGCACTAGTCATGACCTTTCGTGGAATTAATGAAGCTCTTTCCATGTTATAAGCTAACCCAGAAGTCCATACATTGACAAATATAGCCAGATTAATACACGAAAGCTGTTATGATGAATGTTTTTCTTGTGATGTTGAACTGTGTTTGCAAACATTTAATTGATCTTTTTATAGGCTAATAACCAGATGTGATCCACTAGGATATCAGGAATGAAATGCATGAAAGTAAACCAACCCTATGAGAATAAATTAATGCATATACGTTAACTAATTTAGTCGGTGGTTTATAAGAAGTAAATATTTTATGGAAGATTTTGGCTTTATCAGTGTGAAGTGTGGAATATTTCGATAGCTTATCACAATCGTTTTGTTTAAACTTTCTGTACGTACGAGTTAATTTGCGGTTGCCTTTTCCAGTGCTTTGCATTCTGCAAGGAGATGATCGTTGCGCTTGCATTCAGCTTCCAGTTCTTTAAGACACTTTTCGTATTCTACTTTCGAATCCACTAATTTTTGGAGATCTAGCTGCACCTTTTCAACTGGAAACCAAAATAATTACGATTCAATAATATCTCACCAATTTTGTAATTACGTCATTTAGTGATTTCGTGATTTGCTAAGGACTCGTGTTCAATAAAAACTATACCTCCGATCTTTTCTACTTGAAGTCGTTTTTCTACTTTAGAACAAGTCTCTCTCATTCCATCATGTATTGTTTGGAGCTGCTTCAGGAAGTCTTCGCGTCCAGAGGCTGTGCTACTGGCTCTGCAAATTAGTGCATAATTTTAAAGTTTATTCAATACATACATAAAGTCACTCGTGGTCGAGCCACTGCTATGAAATCTAACGAAATAGTTACATACAATTGATAAGAATCCACAATTGAGTTCAGCAGAGATAATTCCTTCTCCAAGTAACGCTTTGTGTCCTCCAATGAGTTGTACAAGCTAAAAAATTGTTTGGTTGACCGATGAGTTGCTGATACTGAAACAGAAAAGAGCAATTAACATTAAAAATATCTATGGAACATTCAGTACAATTGTGGAAGTGGTTCAGTCGTTTTGCCATACCTTGATTATACAGTTCGGAGAATCGTAGTCGATATTCTCTCAGCTCCATTCGATTGGGAACTTGTTCGATCTGCCGTTTCAAAGTCGCCACTTTCCTGTTAATAGCTGCTAATTCAACTTTTCCAGCCTCAATTTTGCTTCGATACTTTTCAAGCTGAGCTAATAATTCTGCTTTATTGTCATCAGTTGTGTCTGTACGTAAAGGAGGGGCAAAGTAGAGCGAACCAATTAAAAGTTGGATCATTGCGTGCCTGTATTATGGTCTCACCTTGGTTTATGGATTCAAACTCTTCTTGAAGCCTTTCCAATTCAGAAGTACACGAGACTTTAAAAAGCTTTTCGTCTAGCTTCAACCTTTCGTATATGGCCAAATATTTCTGAATCTCTTTGGACGTGTCGTCATCTACGGAAGAATTCTTATCTTCTAACTTTGCAATTTCTTCATCGAAATTTGAAGACTTGAGTTTCAAGTCTTGTGCAGTTCTCTCCAGTTCTGAAATCTGAGCAAGAGACTCTGAATTCTTCTCATCCAACTTTGCCAAACTCGCATCTAAAACGCGATTATGCTTCAACAAGGCTTCAACCAGATTGTTTCCTTCCTCCACAGGTTTCTTTACATCTGGCGACGACGTCGACGACGAAGAGGCGATTTCTCCAGATGGAACTTCCGAAGTTTCTCCTGATCTATTAGTCCCACTAACTGACCGTGGTTTCGGTTTTGGACGAGTCTGCACAAAATTAATAATAATACCATTTAGTCAGTTCATGAGATTAAATGTAAAATGAATAAAAATCAATCTTTGAATGCGAAAAGTTATATTGGCACCTCCGGTTTTGTTGAGGTAGATGGAGATTCTTCCATATTTGAGTTCATCAAAGGTTTACTGGTTGATGACTTCAAAACGTTGATTTGTACAGAGGGGAAAGAAACGAGATAGTTTGATTGTTCAATTGATTTAGTTCATGTTTGTCTACTTAATTGATATAAAACGATTACGGCTATTAAGTGACAACTACACTAGTGGGACAATGTAGACGGTGATACATAAGGAGCAGTGGGAAGAGCATAAAAAATCTCACTCGTGTAGTCAGCTGTACAGTACAGACAGACAAGAACAGTATTCGCCCCTTTGATTGAATTCACTCGGTGTCTTCACACTCAATATGCTTGCATCAATGAAACATGCTTAAATACTTCAACTCCCAATTATTCAAAATTCAAACAGCAATTGTATTTTTATCGATTTATTGTATAGAATACAAACTAGCAATTATTTAGTTTACACTGAAACAAATCAAAGAAACATTCGAACAAACTTAAGATCGGTTAAAGTTTTACGAGTTTCAACTCATGAAATTTACTCTTTTTCTTACTAATTCATAGTCTAAGTTATCATTTCCACCGAAAGAGCTATTACATAATTCAATAATCTCAAATTTCTATTTGTAAGCTTCGATGGCATTTTGCTCACATGATAAATGAATATTGAAAAAGCATGCTAAAAATACTACAATACAATCCTAACGTTATTACAGCAGTATAAAACTTTATATTATCAAACAGACTGAAGAAAGTATCATGGGACATTAGAAAGAAAAGAAAGAAAATCCTTGTAAATGCATGATACTCTGCGTTTCATGGAAAACTTAAACTCTAAGAAAAAACAATAAGATAAGATTCGTAGGAATTTAGAATAATCGATGTTCTATAACATGATTTCAGTTCATTCCAGAGGTTCTCCCTGGTTGTTTAGCGATCGACAGAACATATCATGGATTAGTCCTGCCGATAAGGGGGCAACTTTAGTCAATTTGAAGTAGTTTCCCCGTTTTTTCAGGCCAATGAGTTCCTTTCTGATACGCAACATCTGAAAACCGAATTTAATAAAAATTAACTTCATAAGTTCAATCACTCTAAAAGCCGGTTGGTGGTGAATCGATTTTTATGTGATCCCTTACATCTCGGTTAGACACTTTGTTGCAGAGAAATCGTATAGCAGCGTCCTTAATGAATGGTTTGGACGACTGTCGTCTATTATTTGGTCTCGGCAGCTCCACATTTCGGTATTCAGACTCATTGTCAGAATTAGACTCAGAGTCGTCTAACTCGACTTTATTGACAGAAATCTGTAATGGAAATGAAAAAGAAAATAAATAAATTAGCTCTTCCGTGAACGTATTGTTTAAAAATATGTGCCAGCTGTACCGCGGAAGTGATAGGAGTAACACTTTCTTGGACAAGCAGCTTAGGCATGCCATCGAAATGGATTTCATCGTCACCAGTGAATGGGTTTTTCATACTTCCAATATCATGAGAATAATTACTTACATCTTCCGACGTTTTCTTTTTGTCTACAGGGCTAGTTTTTAACCTGGAAGCAGGCGCGTCCTGGCCTACTTTTGACTCCTTTACAGAAGAGCTGGCAGCAGTCGATGATGAAGCTGCTTCAGTACCATGTCCTTTCGATTTATTTGAAAGGGTGCTCACAGAAGGGAGACTATTTTTAGGGGCTGTACCAGTTGCAGCATCTTCTGTTTGCTCTACCTTTATCTTTCCAATTGTTGTGGCAGGCTGCCCATTCATCATTGATTCAGGATTAGACACATCAGGTTTTCGATCAGGAGCCTCGCTGGTACCCAATGCCTTTGCTTTGGTAGGCACACATTTCAATATTGGTTTCTTCACTCCCCGTTTTCCTTTCTTTATCTTCACCCTACGTAACAAGTTCTGGCTAAGCGAGTGCACGAAGATTTTGGGTGGGGGAACACCAATTGGGTGAGATTCATTTGTTTCCATTTTAATCTTTACGTCTTGAACTGGCGACGGAATCTTGGTAACACTAGTTGGTCTGGGCGCGACCTCGCCAGCGATTTCAAATGAACTACCTTGTGCATACGACAGATTTTTATTAGTTGGTTTGGATGAAGCTCCAGCAGCAACAGTAGCAGTTGAAAAATCTGCCAGGTCCTTTTCCGAGGGTTTGATATCCACATTTTCTGATGAAGCTGTGTTAGGGTCTAAAGTAGCCAATTCAGGCATGGCAGTGTTCATGCTTTCGAGTCCCGGCTTTTCGTCCTGTTGAGCACTGGTTTTAACGAGTGTTGGGGGCGAAGGCTCATTCTTTACCGTTACACCTTCATTGTGCTCAGCCTCGTTTGTGGCTTTAACATCAGCGGTGGTTGCGTTACTGTTTACTGAATTACGGAGACTTTTAGCTTTATTTAAATCATTCAAAGCTTTAGACACTATCTCTGCGTTAGGTTCGACGTCGTTTCTAGTCTCTCCTCCCGAAGGCAACAACAATTGATTTTGATTTTCTGAATTATTTTGTGCATCTTCTGAACGGAAGATTTTGAACCCATTGGAAGCTACTTCTTCCATTCGTGTTATTCTAGGCATCTTCAAATTTTCGAATCTCCCTGCCCGTCGTGGAGCAATTGCTTTCCTTTTCGGAACAACTCTTTTCTTCATAGGGACCTTCTCAGTACCCTGATTCGCCACTCCTTTTTTGTTCCTACCTTGACCAGCTCCTTCGACAGATCTCGTTCTGCTCCGACGACTTCCTTCAACAGAACAACCTCGCTTTGCTTTCTCATTGGTCGCGCCCTCGACGGCGGAAGCGGACCGGCGTCCTCCTCCCCCTTTGCTATTACCCCCAACTGCCCCGACTTTACCCTACAACAATAATAAAAGCTGTCACCCTCGTCTCCACTACTAATAGCAAAATAGCTCAACCTACGGACATTACTACTACCACAACTATTCACCGTAAAAACCACTACAACCACCACCCACCACCCCACCCCCACGATAATAATCAAGAAATAGTCTTATCTTACCTTAGTCCCTGCAGGCAACTCAAACTCCATCACCATACTGTCCATCCATTTAGGATGATTTCTCTTCCTCGGAGTCCTACTACCTCCTGTTGACGCCGAACTAGCGGTTGAAACTGCCGTACGTCTACTGCTAACAGCTTTATTATTCCTCCTCGCCATCTCCAGTCCGTTGTCGTCGTCAACCTCCCCCTCTGGACTTTCTAACTGCACCACCTCCCCTCCTTGTACTTCCTATACAATCAGAGTAAAAGTTCTAATAAAACCAACGACCTCGTGGTCATCCACAAAAAAATGGCGACCGACTACTACAAATGAATGTCTGAATTGCAGAAAGAGAAGAATAAAGACTGGGAAAGGCAGCAGTCACAGTAGTACCACTGACGGAGACTCTGCAGATGAAGGTGATGGTCGAGAGTGGCGATGACCACGCTTCTTTATAGGCAGACTGTTAGTTCCACCACCACCACCACCACCACCACTGGCACTGGCGTCGCGACTGACGCAACTTTTAGTATTCCCACTGCTGCTCACGTCCACGCCGCCGACACTGGAGATCCCTGGAATAGCAAAACTAGTTTGTAGATGTCGTACACTTTCACTGAAATATACTTGTTGTACTTTACTATTTGTCGAATCTTTTATTTTACTAACCTTCTTCATTGGAGAAACCATCACCACCACCTCTTTCATGAATATTTGAGGTTTTTTCAACACAATACTTACACTCGTGAGCAGGGGGCTTAGAATCTTTGTGGAACTCAGAAAAGTGTTGATTTAAAGACTCCAAGTCATCGTATTCACGGCTGCATTTACTACAGACGAATCTGCAAGCCCTGTGGGTTAGGTTAGTCTTTAGATGCTCATCAAGTTCCTCTTCTGTGAGGAAACTTTCGGAGCAGTTGAAATGAACTCCTCCAGGGCATTTCCAGTTCTTGGATAAGACGGGAGCTGAAGACTTTTGAGCCACGCAAGGAACTGAATTTCGTCGTTTACCATCTTTACCTAATAATCATTAATCATAATGAAAAACAGAATAAACAGATAATAATTAGTGAGACGAGTATTATAATTGTGGGAGGTAATTATTATTTATCAGAGTTTGTAGACGCCTTTTACACAACTAATTGTTGTTCTTACAGCAATTAGTTGTGTAGGGTGTGAGCATAATTGCGTCTATAATTTTGCTTATCTATCTTATGGTATCTTACCTATCTGATTCGCTTCATTTGACTTAAGACTTTTATTGAATCCACCAGAAACTTGTCCAGAGGGAGTTGAAGAGGCAGACCTAGGATTTCGAATACTTGAAGCGCTGGCATCCGATGATCTCCTCGGCTTAGGAATATTTTTGGAGTGAAATCGCTTCACAGGCCGTGGGTAATTGCCATTCTCTAATGAAATTAACAGAACATTTGAACCAAACGAAATATTATTATAATCTTTTTCCAATAATAACATTAAACTAGTGTGTAATTATTAATTAATAGGCAACTCACGTTGTCTCCTCTTGCCAACACCATTCTCACTCCGAGGACTCACCAAACTGCGCTTCTGCTGTGGCGTCAGACTTGCTGCAACAAATCAATCAATCGTGAGTCAATGTTATTAATAATGTTATTATTATTACATCACACTTTGACGTAATTTTGAGACTTAATGCAATAAATATCTTAACTTACAATAGGGCACCAAAGGTGGTGAAAAGTTGTCCCTTCTTTCTCCATTTAGAGCTGCCGAGAGAATCGTACCACCACCTTTCTTAACTTCTGCTCCTTGCCGAAGGTCACCACTGGTAATGTCACTTGACTGCTCCTGCTGTCCCTTCGACGGAGTCTTCTCCTCATCCCTCTTTCCTTCGTCGATAAGCGAATAAGCTTCATGTTGTTGTGATTCCTCCGGTGGAGTGGGAGTAACCACGACAGGCCTCGATTTGACAGCATAGACGACAGGAATGGCCTTCGTTGTCGCACCACCCTTTGTCGGCGTACCTGCCGCTGTCACCGACGGCATAGACATCATCCTGCAAGATCAAGTTAAGTTGAGCTAGGTAAGTTATCCATGTTATTGTATATATCCACGTTGGTGCGATTCGATCTGAGCTGAGCAGAATGAGACAAGAACGACGACGACGACGAGCTGGCAGAAGGCCGGTCTGAAAAATCTCAATTTGATTTTTGCAATTTGCACAGACCCAACAGGGCAAGGAA
>Ga0194135_10002353_pt1 | contig 11466 bp, 12 predicted proteins | sample LitLau_LLRF_2013_FD_134024 | JGI IMG/M metagenome (GOLD analysis project Ga0194135, IMG submission 134024) | Freshwater sediment microbial communities in response to fracking from North America - Little Laurel Run_MetaG_LLRF_2013 (version 2) | ecosystem: Environmental > Aquatic > Freshwater >... | reverse complement strand
GGGATAGGAAGACGCTTTTTTTTCGGAAATAAGTTCCAGTAACCTAAAATAATAAAATAACTGAAGAAATGTGTTAGCCCATTTGCCCATGCCCAAGTCAAAATCAATCTTACAAAAAAATGTTGAAGTGAAGCATAGTTACAAAATACAAAATCTCCCTAATTCACATGCATCTGCAGGGTATCTTATCTGGAGATCTATAGCGTAAAGAGTAAAGGTCAGGACTAATCCGGTAAAGTTACATGTAACATGAAATCCATGACACCCACAACAACTTTGAATGTATTGGAACGTTATTTCCATTTAAGGCCCATGAGTATAAGGAAGTGTGTTACGAAAACTGGGGATAGAATTGGATCAGGATTTGATTGAGGAATTAGGGAAATTGAAATTATTGACCTTAATCTGATATTTCCTCTTATCATTCCTATGAATCGGATAAACCTCAAGTGGTTCTTTGATGGATTCCATTGGGATTTGAGAACGAAAATGAAACTGGTTCTTCCAGTCTTCAAAGATTTGACATACATGCTAGATAACTTACATAATATTTAGTTGCATCTGTCGACGAATTAGTGCATTCTTTTTATTCACTAGCGTGAACCATCTTGACATCAAAAAGTCTTCTTCATCCGGATACTCACCTAGTTCAGAAAAGAAAATATAAAGTGCAAGTGTCATGTTATTTTTAAGATATAAAAAAAGTGATGGAATCAAATCATGTGCCTGAGAATTGTCTTCTAAGCTTCAGTAAAAATTGGGAAACTGCTCCGTTTTCACTTACCAGATTTCATAATGGTCCGAAGACGTTTTTCTAACTCTCGAGCTTGCTGGTCAATTTGATCTTGCTCACGTTCCAGAGCAGTTAACTCATTTTGTGTATAAGAATTCGGTCTCGGTTTGGACTATAATTCAATACAATGAATTAGAATAGGAGCATCCGCAAACACATCCTGTAGAAAAAAGTTGGCTAGGACCAAAAGCTCACTCACATTTCCTGGTGGAGATGTTCGTTCGGGAGAGATTTTCTCCATGATTGGTTCAAAGGAGCGGAGCCGAGGTGCTCTCGTGATGACTCCAGACGTTGACTGACGATTCTTGTTATCAATTTCGATTAACGGTTTCTTTTCGGTTGATTGAATTGTGTTGGGGAGGTTCCCATTTAATTCCTGGAGAGAAAATAATACAATGAGTAATGAATGATATGCCTAATGAATCAATAATGAATTGCTAGATTTTACCTGATTGCCATTATCACAATTATCCGGCGTGTCAACTGATTTTGGAGGACTTTCAAGACTTCTTGGAGATTCACAACCGGAATTGCTGCCAGAACGTGAAGAGCTTCCTGGGCTAATGACGCCTTGTCGTGCTTCCGCAATGAGACGACGGGCCCGCTCTCGTAACTGCAACTGTCGCTCTTGCTCGTCCTGGAAAAAAAGTTATCTTTTCCGTATAATAATCTATTAAAATACGCATACAAAACGCACGAAAGCATTGGAAAGTTGGTAAAATAAAAAAAAAACCAAAGCGAATAACCTAACGCTACAGCGTCTGTGTTGAAACGCATTGAATTAAACTTTAATCAGACCATGGCTGGAAAAACATTTTAGGAGCAAAAAATGTACAAATGAACAAAAGTAAACAAAGTGTGTGATATTTCTGCTGATTTACCAAATTAATCATTCAAGTACTGATAAGCTACAAGGCTAAGCAAAGTGCGGAGGTTAACGAAAAGAACAAAACGAAAGACGGAGTTAACGAATTAAATAAATAGATAAATAAATAAAAATGCATAAATAATTACAGTCAATGCGGCATGCATCACGGAGGTTTTGGATGTGGATGAAGTATCTCCGCAGAACTTCGACTGGCTTACCGGAGTGGATGGCTTAGAGGAAGGAGAATTTTTTGAGGAACCTTCCCGCTTAGCGTGCTCTAGCATAAGGCGAGCTCTTTCTCGCAACTCTTCATGACGGGCAAGGATTTTCTATACCAAAAAAAATAGTATGAAATTATTGTAAAGTGAGATTAGATTGAAATGGGAGGAATTAATGGAATTTTCCGCCACTGACCTGCTGACTGCTTTGATTGTCCTTCCTGGTTGGGGAGAGGTCAAGGAGACCAGGAACTTCTGGATCAGGTACCCCGACGGCAGAAGATGGCGTAGCTGGCTGAAAGACAAAGAATTCACAAGTGTTACTGCACTGCGCAGTTCTCCCATCTCACATCTCTCACGTCGGAAGTGTTACTAATTAGTAACTTACCGAATGCATGGGGGATAAAGGGTCACTCCCCGACTTGTCTTCATTTGGCTCGTCTTCCTCGTCTGAACCCAAAGGATCAGTCCATTGCCTCCGTGTCATGAGTGGAGGACGTGATCCAGGCGTTGTTGGCGTGGTTTCTATGAGGTTCTGGAGAAAAGCAAACACAATTTATTTGGACATTCCCTTTAGTAGTCGATCCTCCCACAAATGAGGAAAAGCGTTAAAAGTGTTTAGGATCTTTTCGCGGTTTCATAGTGGTTAGTAAGCTAAAAGTATGTAAATAATCATGTTTGTTGTCCGCTACCTTATTATTATTCGTAAACGTATTCTTGAATTCACTGAGTCTTTCCCGGAAGCTCTTCTCCTTCCCAGGCGATGTGATTGTCCTGTCACTTTTCCTATCTGGGCTCAAGACGTTGTTAAACTTGTTTAAAATATTGTGTAGGGAAATGGGGCTCTGTTGGACGTTCCCAGCATTCGGCTGGGGCAGCTTTTCCGGTGATTCAGCCTTCTTGGAATTCCCCGACGAGAAAGTAGAATTGCGTTCTATTAAAGACGTGTTACGATTCCCAGTTTCAATTAAAACCGGTCCTGGTGGAGACTCGACGTGACTATTTCTGGTGGTACTTCCACCACTTTTCAGGCTATTCCGATTCGCATCTGGACCAACGCTAGTCTCTCTACTTCCGCTCCGACTATGTTCCGTATTGCGAATGTTCATTATTTCTTGCTTAAAAATTTCTTTGGTAATGGCATTGTCTTCATTTTCCTTGACTCCGACGATGTAGGATGATTTGTCTGTGGTAGCACCAATATTCTGAACTTCCAGCTGAGCCCCTGAAACGAAAGAATCTCGTTTTATAATAAGAAAAAAAGAGAATAGTGAAATTTGCGGCGTCAATACTATTAGGGAATCGAATTCTAACAAAGCAAGTTCTGGAAATGGGATCAGAGAAGACTTATTATTACTCTAGCGATTCCAATTCCAGGTAAAGAGGGGAACACTAGTCTCCGTTATTGAAAGTTATTGGCTACAGAATAAGTAGTTCTGATAAGAAATTGGATGGGAATACAAAGGGAAAAAACGATGAGCGAGTGGAAATGGTCTAATAATTCACCTGTAAACTGAGATCGAAGTTGGTATAAATAAGTCATAACCGCCAGCTTATCCGGCACGGCTAGAAGCATCATATCCGACGGTTCAATGACTCTAGGGATGCCGAGGGATTCTCCGGCGTCGAAGGCTGTCTTACAGTTCCCCTTGATATCATGAGCAGACAACGTATTGAAGTCTCTACGAGAACAAGAAACACAATTTCATCACATATCCTATTTATTTTATAAAGTATTTCTCTTATTCTTTCTTCCTCTTTTTTTCTTGAGAGAGAAAATTGAGATTTTTTCACCAACTTTCCCCCTCGTTTGCTTTCTCCAGTATCTCAAAAACTAAAATCCTCCCAAATATCTCCAAGCTTCGTATTATTATTTTAGAAGAGGAAGCAGAAAATGAGTTTACCCAGAGGAAATGACAGAATTGCCTTCCTCTTTCTTTTGACGGTGCATTAGTGGAGAATCATGTAAGGGAGGAAGACAAGAGTCAAATAATAAGGGAGAAAGCAAGTCATCTCCCGAAAATTGAGCATAAAATTGGGAACAGCATTATTCCCTTCCTCAATATCTCTCAAGAAAAAAATTAGGATGAAGGAAGAAGAGAAAATTTGATTTTGTTGTGTTTCGAGATCCTACATAAGTTCAGGATGGAATCGATGAATTACAGCACAGAAGGCCATGCCGTTCCTCCAAGAAGTGGTCATATTCGTAACTTTGACTCCACGGTAGCCTTTTGTGACTTCTTTCCCCCAGGAGAGTAATTCCTTGCTTAGAGCACCAGAACCTAAACCCACCATGGCACTCGGCGTCCTCACCTGGAAAGCATTCAAAAGAAATTGTAGTTAGTCCAATTAACTTCCCAAATAGAGAAATAACCATTTGTTCTCATTCCCTCTGAGGAGGATCTGAGGCTGTAATTGACACGCCTTGAGAGATCAAGTGGTCATAGCCTCTCCCCCGTGCTCAGAGAGTGTCCAGGAAGAATACAATATTAACCAAGGGAAGGAGGAAAGGATAAAAGATCCAATACCGAACGAGACGAGGAGTCTTCTCTTGACTTTTACTAATTTAGAAGTTTCCACAAAAATAGGGAAAAGGAATGAATAAAACAAATAGAAAGTAATGAAAATAAATGGTTCCCTTTTACTTTTCTTTCCCCAACGACTCTCTGCGTCTCAATTCTTCTAGTTCTCTCCTCTGTATTTTTTGCTTGGAGAGAAAGGAGAAGAAAGACGGTAGAGACAGAGGAGGGAAGTTACAAGTCCTATTACGAGAAGGGTTCGGTTAGTGAAATTAAATTTGGAATTGAATAGGAAGACGAGAAAAGGACTGTAAACTTTAAGCAGGTCTAAAAAACGTATTCTCCATTCCAGTTTCCACATAAAATTCGAACGCAAACCAAATAACAAATGAGTGCTTTCTACTGAAACTTTGTGGTTCATGTTATCCCTAATCAACTCATCCTAAATGAACCCACACAGAAAAAAAAACAAAGCAAAGTACTTGAACATGTGAAATTGTAGAAGGTACACGGTAGCAAGGAGATCTTGCCGAAATATCCTAAGAATGTTGACCAACAGTATATTAGTCTACTTTTTTGAAATTAGGCAGAAATCAGGAACGAGTTAACACTACAAGGTGAACGGAAAACAGTCAGGATCAGGAGGAATCATAATGCTTTACTTGCTTTGACCGAAACTAGTAATAATGGGGTGGTGAAACTTTTGGAGACGGAGGGTAGCTTATGCATGCCTGCAATATACCTGGTTTCGGCCTCATCTAGCGATAAAGGATATCGAAAGATTGTTGGGGCGGAAATTACATGGTTGTTTCTTCATCCCAAGCCTACTATTAAGGCACTTCAGGGTGAAATGAAAAAGTTTACACATAGGAGGGAGAGAGCGAGCGTCTCTACAAGAACAAGATGAGATGAGGAGAAAAAAGAGGAGAAAGGGGGAAAAAAGTCTACTTTCACTCACTCACTTAGACTACCAATTCTTTCTCCTCGCCTTATAAACTTTCATAGATGAGATACGGGAGAGCTCCCTATCGTCTACCTTAATGTTCCGTCCTCACTCCTGCCCGCACACGGCACATGGGCTCAGAGAACAGAATTGGACTCTTAAATAAGTGTTGAAACAAACTTTTCAAGCAAAGTTGTCAATTAAGAGGATACTTGTAGAATCAAGAAGATTTCCAACTTCCTTCTTTCTCCTCCATAATGAAGAAGAATAATTGCATTTGTTTTCTACTGCTGGAGCACTCTCTCGGAATGAGACCTCGTCGTCGTCTGCCTCCTACTCTCTCTTTCATCATGGCACACTAGTTGGCACGGGACAAGGACGCTCCAAATTTCCTCACCATTTTTTATTAGCTAAAACTTTTCATATAGGAAACGATTCCTGAGTATCACCTTGGACCGTAGACTCGAGAAATATAAAGTTTAAACTTATTGCATCTCGAAAAAAATACAAGAGAAGGCAGGGTGAGAGGAGTCAGAGGAAAAGTTAGGGGAAAAACGCGATGTGTAATCAGGAGGACCTTCGTGAATTACAAATTATTTGACAGACTGAATCCTCCGCACCCGTCCTTTTCGTCCTCATGCCTTCCAAAAAATATTGTGCACGCTTTCTCCGGCGAGGAAAAGAAGATTTTGCCAATGACAACATGTGACTGAGGTCATGCTGTCGCCGCATGTTCCTCTTCTCGCTTTCTCTCTCAAATTCTAAGCTAAACTAAAATACAAGTCTACTTTTCCGGAATGAAGAAAACCGTGCCTCCGTTTGTCATTACGGACATGATGGGACTGGAATCAAGAATCAGTCAAGAAGGCCCTGCTTTGACAAAACAACTCTTGAAATATGATGCCTGAGTAAACCGGAACTAACGCGATCCATGGTTCTTCCTGATCCTTACCAAAATCCTTTCATTTCATGGTTCAAGAGGCAACCAAAAGGAAATTAATTCTACAAATCAAAGTTTATTAGCAAGGATTGCGTATAAGCAGGAAGGATTTGACTGGGAAGATAATTACTTGTCGCCTTGAATTAAGCTCTTATAATTCAATTTCCAGTGTGATTTACTTTGTCAGCTCACTTTAGATGCCAAGACTTGACTCTCGAGTCTCGACTGACTCGACAAATCGCCACAGCAAAAGTTTTTCGAATGAACAGTCATGTGGCTAAAACTTTCTAATAAAATTGTACATTAACTCTCCATATTAATGGAATATACGCGGGATTTATTCATTTCCGGAACGTAACTGCGAAGGACAAGTTTTACAAGTTTCCATTATCAGTGCAAGGACAAGATAATTGAAGTCTTTTGATTCAAGAGCAGTCTGGGCACCTACTCCTAATTACAAATTCTAAGCATGTATAATCATTTCTTCCTTCTCTGCAACCCTCTCTATCTCAAGGAGTTCAAATTTCATTCCATTTCGACCCGACTCAATAAATTAAGGGAAAGTGTCTAACTTGAAATTAGAAAGAGAAACGACTGGGACGTAAATTACTCAATTACGGATTCATTTTCATGCAGAATGGGTCCCTTCAGCTTCATCATCCAAAGTAGTGTAGCCCCTTACTGATTTCTTTATTTGAAACAGCCGACAACCTCTGAGCTTCAATTAATACTGCTGTGACACAAAGTATCTGAGAGTTCTGCCTGCTAGTTTGCTCTTCCTGTTTTGGAAGAACAATAGGCGGATGGCGGAGGAGGTTCAAATCGCTGCAGGCCTGAGTGGAGTGATGCTTTATGGGTGAAAGGCATTCCTTAATGATTAATAGAACCCAACGCCTATAATGCCTTTCGTATCACATTCCTATCCGGGTGAGAGTGAAAGTATTTATTACTGTATTACGACCATTTACTAAATTACTGTCATCCTCAGTAACACCAGCCACATCGCATTCCCATCCTCCTCCAGAAGAAAGTGAAAGCAGGCTACAAGAGTGGAGATAAAGTTCTCTTTTCCCACTTTCTTCTGGCGTCTCTCTCTGGTTTATGGAAAAAGTAAATAAATGCCTGAATTCTTTGTCTCTTCTGTGTAGTACGGACACGTGAAAAGACAGTAAGAGATAAGTCCTTCCCATGCAGGCGAACAGAAGCAATAAATCAATTTTCACTTTCAAACTGGTGAAAGTCCTACATGAACTTCATTATGTTAACGGAAAAGAATACAAAATACAACTCCCCGTCCCAGCCCACGGACCGTGTGATAAGAATTCGCGGAGGAGCCACAGAAACGACAAACGCCTAACTCCTCCCTACCTACGACTGTAAATGCGGGTGTCTGAACCATGTAAACCCAATTGCAATACTTTATGGGCCAGAGAATTACTTCCTTATCTGATCCCATCCCCTTGTATGTGGTTATTAGATATGAGAATGGGACTACATTAACTCAGGAGGATCTTACTTAAAATGATTCATTCTCTAAGCAGGAACTGGAACGTGAATTATGAGCCCACTACTCCACGACAGGGTCTAAACCAATAGGATTCCTCCATCGCGGTCGCACTGGAGGAATCGAGGTCGAGGGAAAGCGGGACAGTCATTCAGGAATAGAGTCTTTTCGATATGCGATGGCGACCAGAAGAAAAAAAATGGTAAAAGCACCATTACAAAATAACGAAAAGAGCTTAAGAAGAATGGGAGAGAAAGTGGACATAAAACTTACGTTATCGGGCGGAGAGCGTAGATCCAATGGCTTGAGACTACTTCTATCTCCAGTCCCAGTCCCACTGGCAGAATTCGGTCCACTTCCTATTAGCTCTTGCACAATTTCAGAGTCCTCCAGAACACTGCAAGATAGGAAAGCCTTTTATTAGAACCGGACAATAATACAACGGCAGAAAGGAAAAAAAACCCAAAGGACATTAACATAATTCACTGACACTGACTTTTCGAAATACAGCTTACACCTGAGCACATAAATATGAAGCAAACGGGTAACTTAACTTAATCCTATAAATCTTGAAAGACATTTCAACAATTCCTGTCAATGTCTTCCAGGCAAGATTTTACGACCCATTTGAGCAGGCAATTAAAGTTTTCCTGCGCCATCGACTTTTAGGGATGTAAAACATTCTGGCTAGAAAACAGCGGAAATTATTGACAAAGTTATACCTGCCGTTCTGCCAGTTCAGAGATGACAGCAAGGCAAGAACATAATGCCAACGCCGGGAGAAAGCAAGCGATGAGACTTTCCCGGGCTGATGAGAGAAGGGAAATCTCTTTGAGTTAGATGTTTCGCAATTAAAATGAAGGAAAAAGGGAATGGAACTTATTCTTAAGGTCTTGCGACTAGGAATCCACAAAGCGTTGGAGGAAGATGGAAGAAAAGGAGGAACGATGCTCAACTGGTACAGAAACAGACAAACGTCTCGGCGACTCTTTTTGGGTTAAAGTTGAGCTCCGGCAACACGAAGCAGCGAGTGCGAAGAAAATGCAGCGAAAGAGAAAGTAGAAGAGAAAGCATTGGTGATTCGTGCGCAAAGAGCTGAGGAGGATAAAATGTATGTCTGTCTGTCTGCTTGTCTGTCGCGACCTAATCCAACGCAGGTCAAAGCGTCCAACGTATAAGACAGATGAGTTTAAGCGCATAATGAAAGGAAAATAAAATCAACAGTCCAGGGACTAGGACAGGACACACGGCACATAATGAGGTAATGAGGAGTATTTCCAAAAATTTGACTTTCCAAAAGAAATGCCTCGCCGGACCCCCAATTTTATTTTGATACAAAATGAAGTCTCGAAGGGTCTTTTTCGGATTAAAAACCAAATAAGGTTTATAAAGATTTCCCACTTTTCAGAGCAAATGAAAGTGAAATTGAGAATGGTGTATTTTTTCCAACGCCTTTACCAGGAGGGATCGTTTTAGAATCCAATTCAGAGGATCAAATGTAGTTTCTTTTTTTTTTAACTGGAAATGAGCTAACCTATAGCCATTATTATTGAATCCCTTATTGATCGTAGTAGCAGCGTAGGAAAGTTTAGGTATAGAGGAAAGCATTTTTTTTTTGGAAGAAAGTCGTTCGCTCTTCCTCCTCTTCTTTCATTAGCCCTATTTCAAAGGTTCTGAATTCGATTAGATTAAATCCATCTCATCCGTTACCATTCATTCAACTTAAGCCTCTCAACCTGTTGTCTTCTCCCTTCCTCACCCAACTTCGATTCCTTTTCTCCAAAGGAAATTACGGGGAATAAATTATCGTCAATAACTTATTCTGAGGAGATTGGGTAATGAAGATTAGCATAAAATAATTAACTTTGAACAGTTTCAAATTATTCCCAACCTCTCCGCCTTCCTGCCGTTTTAAACCGGGGACTGGATAGGAATAGGAGATACACACCTTCTCTAATACATAAACTGCGGAGGTTATAAATTAGTTCTAAAATTTAATGAAATCGTAGTTCCCTAACCCTACCCAGCTCGCTCTTCCGATCGTAAACTAGTCTTTGACAGAGTGCGGGGTTTAATAGTGAAACTATATTTATTCAGGGATGTTCCTAGCCTGATTCATTGACTCGCCCTGCGTAAAGCATACTGTCACGTTTTATTGCATGGAAGAAACATTCGTTTATTCCAGGAAGTCGTAACAATAGCTTTTCCTCTTTTGTTTTCACGTGAACCGTGTAAAAGTAGACCCCATCCACACATCCCATACAAGGCACAACTGAACTGATTTTGAAGAACCAGATGCAAAGGAAGGACTGCGGTGAAAGACAGGTAATAAGTTATGTCGTGTAAAGGAGAAAGAACATGTTTGGAATTCTGTCAACTCAATCCCAATACACAAATCCTTGGCAAATGAGGTCTGCGGAAAGAGATGCCGAGTGATAGTTCACAAGAGCAGAATCGGAAGAAATGGAAAATGGAGGTAAAAAAAACAGCGATGCGAACTTTCTCTTGAATTGAATCACCTTTCCAAGCAGATTCATCCTAATCTAAAATCACTGCCACTTCCTTCCTACGACATCCTCCATCAATCAGTGCATTTCCAATCTAATCATAAGGTTGAGTAATGGAAACACATTCCGGACTTTCAATGAGAACGTGAAGGATGGATTTAAGATTTTCTGATGAAAAAAGGTCCTGGGTTTTGCCGGATGAGATTTTATTTCGTACCGGAAGCCCGGATGATGCGAAACTATGAGGCTACACTGAATCTTTCCTTTTTCTCGTGGTTCGGGTCGGAAACAAATAAGAAGTAGGTGTAAACATTTCAATTCAATGGTAAATACAGCAGGAGTGTGTAAATCATTCGGTTTCTATCCTAGTCTCATCACTTCCATTCTATCTGACACTTAAACTTTCACGCATCAATTCCTACATGAAAGAAGGAAGGAAATAAAAGTCAAAAGTCCTTTTGCTCAAAGCGATAGACTCAAAAGCACGAGCAACATGTCATGCATAATTCTCTAACACCATTTGGTTTAAAGGGAAAGTAAAAAAAGGAATTTCTCCAATGCCTCTTAACTCAAACTCTCCAACCTTCCAACAGTCATTTCTCGCATTGACTCTTTCCCCTCTCGTAGGTTCGTACGTACGAAATTCCGAGTCTACTTTTCATTTTTATGACCTTGCCGTAAAAGTGTATGACCTATCAGTCAGGTCGAGCAACAAGAGTAGCAGTAAAGTCGACGAACATGGACTCATACATCACATCACATCACATCTTCGGATCACCCTTTCCCTTTTATTTCAATGGAAAACAAGGGTCAGTTTTATCCATGTTTCGTGACATTACCAGTTCCTTGGTTTTCCTCTTAGCAGGGCTCTATGATATGCACAAGAAACAATGTAAGAAAAAATGGCCGAGAAAGTTGGAGGAAGCTGTCTCAGTAATGCATGGTGTAGTAATAAAGTCTCTCTGATGGAGCAACACACTGCCCGGATCAACGTGGATTTAAGTCTCAGGTGACAAAAATGTCATGTTACCAGCTATAGCTCTGCTCTGGAAAATGGAAGAAGAAAAAAATGGATAAAATCAAATACGAAAAGACGGAGAGGATCTTTCCAGTGGTGGTGGTGGCGCAAGTTGAGGTGAGACGACAAAAGTAAAGAAACTCTTAGATTTCTCAG
>Ga0194135_10002352_pt1 | contig 11466 bp, 8 predicted proteins | sample LitLau_LLRF_2013_FD_134024 | JGI IMG/M metagenome (GOLD analysis project Ga0194135, IMG submission 134024) | Freshwater sediment microbial communities in response to fracking from North America - Little Laurel Run_MetaG_LLRF_2013 (version 2) | ecosystem: Environmental > Aquatic > Freshwater >... | reverse complement strand
TTAAGACAAAAGACGAGACAATGATGAGTGTATAGTGACAAGTTTAAAGTTATCTTATTATATTGTCGGTCGTCGTGTGTAAATGTCTCCATTGAAGTCTAAACAGTGTCCGCTATAATAAACGATTACAGGTAATGATCATTCCACCTAGCTATACACACGTAGAGTCAAGCAAGTAGCAAAACTGCATGTGTCTTATTCTGATGGACGAGGGTCTTCTTCGTCAGCATCTTAGGCAGCGTGTAATGATCCTGCCTCGTCATCGCAGATGTTGCCTCGTGGGAACTGTCTTCACAACTATTTTCTCGTATTCCACAATAAAAGTCATTCCGTGTAAACAACTTTTCTCTAAATGGAATTTGCTGTCGTATATGAAATTACAATAATTTCTTTCTCATTCGCAGATTTTCTCGTCGCTCTTCCCTCAAGTTCCGGATGGACATGAATATAATAACAACGTATAAAATGTAGTCAGACTAATTCTCTTTAGCCTTTCACAAGTTGTCTCATAGATTTCCAATATTAGACACAAGTTTGGATGGGTTTCGTGCTCAGTCTCTTGTCATAATTAAACAATCACATAAAAATCATGCAAGCTGAAGTGACTGGAAACACGAACGCAGGTGAATCATCCGTGTTAAAGTTTAGTGTATGTATTTATTTATTTCCTACCTTAATGACATGATTATGATTGGGTTGAAACAAAAAGTCAGTTCAGGTGAACTTGGGAACTTTGTGTGTCATTTATAAACAATATCAAGAACGCTCGGGAGAGATCCTCTTAAAATACATTTGACTCTAGCTTTATGGCTTTGCATGTGAAAGTGTAACTTTACAGCTCGTGTAGTTCATAATGTCTATTAGCCTTCTGTCATTTTTTGTACAATGTGTATATATATATTACATTGAGATGGCTTATAAGTGAGAAGTAAGGTAGTAAAAAGTTCCCGACTACTACACGAAGTACAATATTGTATGTACACAATGTTATATTTATTATTAGAAGTATCACGGGATTAGGGCAAGTGGTTGTTTGAGAGACGACGGGAACACCTGGGAAGTTACAATTCGGAAGTAGCAATCTAACGGTCTTCAATGAGATCATTAAGGGTCTCATCCTAATTATTATGTGCATATGTTCAATTACCGAACCTCCGAACAACAACAAGCTAACCTCTCCCCTTCCCTTCCTCATATCTCGTACACTGAAGCTCTTATTGTTAGTGTAACTTGGCTTTTAAAGTTTTTACCATGGACTCATCATCGTCGGAAGGTTCCGTTCTTCTTTCCCCTCCACTTCATACATACTTGTTACAGGTTTCTTCCGGAATCCATAAAACATTTTTGCTCTTTCACAACATTTCACTGATAACTCAGTGATACTCAGTTCTTTAAGTACTCTGCATTATCCTGAGAACAGTATCCTCATATATGCATATATATATAGGTACATGGATGTCTAAATATATTTCCCATACATTGCCCGTGAGAAATTCTTGCTAACATTCACGCAGCAGCGTCAAAGTCTTTTATGAATTTTGGAACAGACTTTAATGAATATGAAACGGTGTAAATGTTTGTGTAATTGCATAGGATAGGACGACTGACGAGAAATCTGGAAGAAAGGAGCTTCCTGGAAGTGCGAGCTCGAACCCTAAATCTAGATGGCAATTTAGCATTAATTTAAGGGTACGATTTATACGTTCCATATAATGCTGAACCAAATATACATTATTTGTATGTTGTGTACTACGTGTGCAATTTTCTCCTTTGGAGTTGGAGCTTCCAAGAATTCTCATTAAAGGATCTCTTGTGCGGAAAGTTTTGTAAAAGTGTTCTTGAAGGTTCGATCCGAATCATTACCTTCTTCAATAAGCCACCTGCGGTTTATTTCTAATTCAAGTTAATTTGAAATACACATGAGGAGTGCTATATGAGTTTATGAAGAGATGAAAAGGATTTTAAAAGAAATAATATCTGATAGTCATGTTAGAATGAGGAGTAGGAATATATTGAAGCCACTCACTCATGATGATGATGAAGAAGAAGATGTTCGCTATTAATGACATACATGTGAATCAAGTCATTCTAATGAATGTGCAAAAGAAAGACTCACACACAATGGGAACTGAAAGAAAGATGTCAATACACAAATACTCGTCGTAACAAGTCAGTAACAAGTGAATGGGAATAATAAATATACATGGATGTGAATAAAGCAATTTGCACGAAGCACAATAATCTGTATACAAGTCGTTTATTGTTGTAATCCTGTCTCTATACTCACAATAAATAAGAGCTTAAGTGTGAAGAACTTTCTTTTGGTAGCGATGCGCAATGAAGTTGTCCTAAGATATTCTCTGTGCATTTGTAATTAATAATTAAATCAATCAATTCTGGAGATTTTAATGTCTAACGTAGAATAGCTCAGCTTTACGAAACAATAAAACTATCGGCGCAAAGATGCTCAAGCAATTTGAAACTTCAAAAAGCTCTTAATTTTTTGTTTCTAAAAATTAGCCTGACGTCTGACGAGTTCAGTTTCGCGTATTCGCGTAATTCCATTAGATTCACTCATTAAACTCCATTCACCATTCTTTCTGGCAAAATGTGACGTTCGTGATGAGCAGTAAACTTTCCTCGAGTTATTGATTGGGACGAGAATTTGAAAAGAAATGTGAAATGGGATTATTAATGATTGAGATGCATTGAATGGAATCTCATCATTGGTTGTAATGATGTGTGTGGTTGTGTTTCATGCGAGAGAGAAAACATGTCAATGAGACGATCGCTGTGAATTTCTTCATGCGATGAATGTGATGGATATCACAACAACGGCCAAGTGACAACGCTGCTGCTGCTGCACAAGAAGACAGAAAGAATGTGTAAATTGTAAATACATAATAGTCACACAGAGAGAACACACGTGAAAAAATGTTTTTTCGTGAATGGGATTTGATTGAGAATGAATTATATTTCTCTCTATTATAATGATGAGTTTGTTTATCTCTTTGAGATTCAGATTATGGGTTTCTTATTCCTTTTATTGCGGAGATGAAGGGACCGTGAAAACTTGTAAACTTATATGGCCACGCAGGAGTGGAAATAATGAAGATTTCCTTAATTTTGGTAGTTGTGCAGTTTTGGGTAAAAAATCACTTCAACTTGAGAAGCAACTAAGATGAAGACGAGTTGATCATTAAACTGATGGGAAGTTGAGTGGCACCATCGCATCATTCGCATCTGAATCAAATCGGCCTTCATTCATTTCTGTTGGTAGTGGTGCTTCCGTGTGATGATGAGTGTGTGTTCGTCCATTCAAGTATACTTTAATACATACAGTCATTATTGTCATTAGTAGGAATATATAAACTTCAGCTTAGGGATTCCTGTGTGTGTACGAGTATTACTTCGGGTTGTATCATTCCCTTCGTGTGTCGTGGTCAGTCTAATTCGGATAATAAAAAGCAAAAATGTAATTAGATCGAATGAATGAATATAAGGAAGCAGAGAGGGAATGAATGTCAAATGGTTTCTCCAAGAAGTACAGGCGAGACTATATAGTTAGTGCATGTGTACAAGTATTGTATGTAACTGGTTGGTAGTCTGAAGAAGACTTGTAGAATTGTTATGTAAGAATAACACGTAGCTGGGGCGCGACCGAACTGCATGCTGCAAGAAGTAAATTAGAGTGAATGGAAGTAAGTAAAATGCAAATTACAATACTTTATGCTAAAGTGATTTTATGATTTCGCCTCAATCTTCGCCTCGCTTGTTTTCTAAAGTATAATGGTAATTTAGAAAATCGTCTACTACTGAATTACACGAAGGGGCTGTTGTGAGACTGAGCGAGGAGTCTCCTATTCAGATTTAGAGACATTGCATGGAAAGAATTGTGAATAAATTATCGACTTTGCAACCTTTTTTTGATTTTTTGAGCAATGACGGGAAAATGTCTGTTATTGTGTTGTGTGTGTTCCAGTGGTCTACATTCAACAGAGGCGATTTTTATGTTCAGGAGCAGTTGATTGGGTATCGAAAGGTAAGAAAGGTTCGGTTGGAGAAATGTTGGATGTCTGAAAGTCTGAAGAAAAATAGCAACCCTGACCGACTCTGCTCCTGTCTCTCGATCTTATAATATTATTTATTCCTTGTCGGAATTATGAATTAAATCGAAAAAACTTCACTCTGCATTAATTTGGCATGTGTGCCGTGTTTTGGACTTGCAAGACTGAAGAGAGATATTCCATCATGCATCTGTGATTCAACACTTTAGCCTCTCTTATCATTATTATCGTATTTCCATGCATTGGTCATTAAATCGCATGCACACAAGTCCGAAGCAGAGAAAAAGTTGTTCGCTCAATTGAATTCGCAAAAGACATAATTTGAGTTAATTTGATGGGCAGCAGTTTTGCAGACTTGCTTTTAACAGGCAAGGGAACAACAGATGGGACTTTTCCGTTTTCTCATTTTCAGTTTTCAAGAAATGACAATTCCAGTCCAGGAATTCCAACTTGAATTCATATTTGGAGTTTAAGTAACTTGTACGTACGATATTTTACAGTTTGGTTGTTTGCCACAGTTGAATTGACAATTGACAATAAGCGCATTGACAGTCAGCCAGAGGGAAGTGAGCCATGATTTTTTACATGGAGAGGTAGCAAATATTTAGCCCTGTAAGGTCAAGACCCTGCACACAATTAAGGAATGAAGGAATTATTGCTATTTTTGTGCACGAGCCAAAAGTCTTCTTCTGACTTTGGCACTAAACTTTACAGACACTTCTTGGTCATCAATATAAAAATTAATATTAACCTGCCCAACCCTACCGAGATTTTATTACTTTCAACTTTTAACTTTGATGGCATTGTATATAAAAAGAAAACAATGCGCAAACAATTGAGACAGGTCTCTAACTATATTTTTGGAAAGAATTATCCTAGCCAAAGGTTCTTATTAGGTCTGTGGTCATTTAGGTTGGGATATTTGTATTTAAATGATTGAATTAGTTGATGCTTTGTTGAACTTTGTATTTTGTGCATAAGTCCCACAATCCCTATAAAAATCATATACAGCAGAAGTGTTACATATGTGTAGGTCTTTCTCTGAGGAAAAGAAAAGGTACCTGTCGTCCCAAAGAAGGCAACAAGAGTGCAAGAGAAGGCACCAGGGAACAAGTACCATTGGGTCTCATGTATAACTTGTATAAGCAAGGGAATAATAATAATAAACAGCTCCTGTGTGCAAGTACTGCAAGTAAAGTTAGATAGCCTTTTCTCGTGTAACAGCCGAATAAGAAAAAGGCTTAGGACGAGTTGTGGGATCACGTGTGGCTCTATATTATCTTACCTGCCTGCCTGCCTCTCCGTCTTCGTTCCGTCATTCTCGTACCTCTCTGAAAAACCATCATCATCCACTTTTAATCTGATACCTTTTGGCTCATCATTCATCATTCTTGTCTGCTCTTCCGTTCTGAGTGGACCATCAGAGGCAGACGCAGCCACACCGAGTCCTTTCTCAATAAAGCAAAAAGGGCCATCTCCGCGATATATTTATTCTCTCAGGAGCCCTTCACACCTCAAGAATCATCAACTCACACACTTATCATAATACCCTCATCTCCCTTCTTAGTCCATACCTCAAGCTTCTTGAAACTTTCTTGAAACTTTGAGACAAACTTGGTTCAGAAAGATTTCTGTCTTTTTATACGGCACTCGGGGAAACTGATACTTTCTCTCAACCTTGTCCCGTGGAATCACCCGTACTTCCAAACAGACATGATGAATATCCATCACCAGCAGCCTTTTTACCAAGAAGACTTTTCCTCATCGTACAACAATAATTGTTATTACGAACTACCCACCAACAATCCACCTTGTCCGCCTTCTTATCAAAATAACTTTAATGCGATAAATGCAAACACTAATATCAACTGTCTAAGTGTCCCAATTGCCAACACTAGTAATGTGATACTTCCATCGCCGCCTTTAGAAATTCCACTTAACATTGAAGACCCAATTTACTCATCATCGTCATCTCACCATCATCAGCATCATCATCACCATCTCCAGACGCCAAATAGTAATAATAACAATAATTACTGGACTCCGGAAGAAGACGACAAGAGTTTGTGCAGCAGTTCAAGTTCCGTTGTTGATTCGTTGAATGGAGGAAGCTACGGAGGTTGTTATTCGAGTAGTGGAAGTCCTGACAATAATAATTTCAGTGGCAATGTCCCAAAAGTTAGACCTAATGTAAAGTCGAGTAAAGGAGGAGGCCCAGGACCACACCCACAGGCACAGTCTAAAAGGAAAGGCGTGGGAGGAAGGAGGAAAAGTGAGAAGCCACCTTCACCGACTGTCATGAAGAAAAGAAGACTCGCTGCAAATGCAAGGTGAGTTCCAAGGCTTTTAAACCCGACAACTTTCTCCATCATGGTCAAATCGAGTTATGCTAATGAAGGCAATAAGGCAAAAGTGGAAGTGCACACAACAGATTTTTACTAATCTCAGACCCTTCCCCTTTACAGCTGTAGGTTCAGTAGGTTGAGGGTTTTTAAGGTGAAACCACCAGGTAGAAATTAATCCAAGATTAATTCTTAAGTTGCCCCAAAATGTATTTACGAAATTCTCCTTACGGTCTTCTTTCCATTTATAATATAATTATAATAATAATATTAACTTTTATTAAAATGTCTATCATGGATCTTATTCTTGCTACCTAAACGCAAGTAGCTCGGTAATTAATTCAATAAACAGTCGTGTCTGAGTGTGACGGGTGAAAAAATACTTTTTCCACCAGAAGAAATTGAATCCCTCGTCTGTCAATGTTATAATTCTACATCAGTTCTGAAATGAAAACGATTCAATTGATTGAATGACGTGTGTGTGTGGTGTTGGTTGAGCAAAGAGAGATGATTTTACTGATTGAGTTGCAATTTTGAATTTTTGCTTTTTGCATAATGTAGTAATATTTGGATTGCACACGAATGCATCACTGGTCCTGTCTCTATCCTCACTGGACCTTTACTATAATTATCTGCAATTAAGGTTTCGAGGCCTTTTCAAGACATCAGGCATTGCGTTAGGGTTTCTTTCATTCAAAATATACTACTGATTGTTCGTGTGTGTAGCTGGTAAAGAGTATTTATCTGCATCTGATGTGCAAACTTGGGTTTGTGCTCAAAACCAGGTTAATGTATAATTTAGTAAATGCTAAAATAGAGACTAGATTTACAGCTAGACAGTTTAGAGATGGACACAACTCGTCAATTTATAATTAGACCGCCTAGACGCTTAAAAACTATATAAGGAGTAATTAGGAGCTCAGGACTGTCTTCTTGGTGGTCAATGTTAATGCGCAATTAAATTGTATTCACATCTTTTCAATGTCTGGTGGTCAGGTAAATTAGGATTTTGTTTAATTAAGACCAACCAGATTAGAAAAGAGAACTGAAGTGCGCTAGAAATGAGTTTTTGACAGCATTTCAACTCCATTCATTCTTTTCAGCAAAAATTAGTATATTTTGTGACTAAAGGTAGAGAATGAGACAGATATCTCATCGTTAGTGATACTGCTTTAACTTATCGAAACCAAAAACCATTCAATACCAAAATGGCTATTGATTTGCTTTCGACTGCGACTTCACTCCTAGGTTTTTGGCAAACAGGTTTCTAGAATTCGCTGCTACACATTTGTAGATTTGCATACTTTATCCCAATAAGCATGTGATTTTAATTGCTCTTAATTAATATGCATCTTGCTCAAGAACTTAATAAATAGGTAGAGGGACGAGCGTGAGGGCACTTGAATTTTTAAACCTTCCGTTCATCTCTATAAGGCTTGTTAAGAATTCGTGGTTAGCAAGGGAAAAATTCTGGGCCTGCTGCTTAGTATGCAAAATGGACATTTACTTGCAGCGATTCCGTGCAAGAATTAGTTTGGAGAAAAGGTGCTGAAGTTTTAGTTCTCGTGAACTCAAGATTATACTTAAGTCTCAAGTAATAATTAATAAAACAGTCTGCCTTTCTCAAGTGAGCTTATCGTGAGGTACGAGAATTATGACCTCAGTCAAACTCTCAAATTGCTTTTAATTGTTAGCCCATGTTGTTAAATGTTTAATCGGGACATATGTGCGAGAAATTATCCAACTCATTTTTACAGTCTGAGGAAATTAAGTATTTAAGTACGGGTGGATTTTTAAGCAAGATTTTTAATTCTTTTGCACAGAGAACGACGAAGAATGAACGGACTGAACGATGCCTTCGAGAGATTGAGAGACGTAATTCCTTCCCTTGGATCTGATCACAAGTTGTCCAAGTACGAAACCCTCCAAATGGCTCAAACCTACATTAACGCATTGCGGGAGCTGATTAACTGCCCAAGACTTAAATGACCTGACTTATCATTCACACTTTACGATAATACGAAACACATGCAGATTCATATTTATGAAAGTAGCTTTAATTATTATATTATTAACGACAGGCGCATTTACACGCGAGCATGCAACGATACATGGAATTTTAAATTCTATATCTCTCTGGACGAAAATGTATTGCCAAACTAATCTATAATGAGATTCTAAACACAATAACTACTAGAATTAAGGTTTTTTATGAAATCGTGTGTACATTTTAATCGCTGTAATTAATAATTGATTGTCTATAGGAAGATGGATAATTTGTGTATGAAATGGAAGTGATGCGTTTTTGTATAATTATTTTGTAATCAATAAACGATGATATAAATAATAAAGAATAATAATAAAAACAAGTGAAAAGGTTTTTTGGGGGAATTCGGTACTTTCACTTCCTTTTGATTTAACTCATCCTCATTTAGTATTTCACGCCAAACCTTGTGAATACCTGGGCTGACCGTTATATACTCTTTCTGGAAGATACTGGAGATAACATATTACCAATTACAACGGTCGTTGTACGACGAATGAAGAAGACCTGCTACTTAGTTATGCATCAGCACGCGACCGGAAGGAAGAAGAGTTTACGTTAGGTGGGATGGGTGTAACCACCAACGAATTATGTGTGTGTGTATGTATATAGTGCGAGAGTTATGAAATCAGCAAACGATGATACCTGTTGATGCTAAACACGTAGTGAAAGAAGAAGTCCATGGCACACGTAAAAGTATAAAAATTGTCTGGACACGCGACTACTCTCTATCTGAACTGGGGGCACAAAAAGGAAAGATCTTATCCTGTGTGTAAAGTTGGTTCGACTGTCGGTCGTTTGTTAGCTGGAAAGGAAAGGAATTGTTGTTTCGTAGATCTTATCTTATTTAGCTAGCTGGTTATGATGATGATGCAGATGGGCAGACTTGGAATACTCTCGCGGTAGCGTCGCTTAACTTTTATTATGTAACTGAAATTATAACGGGAGTATATTCGTTACATAAATAGAGAAGACCTATATATAAGATTTTAATTTATTCCTCTCGGAAGAACCGGTGGTTCGGTCGGACCACTTTTTAAAGCAATCCAATAAGCATCAATGTCAAGTTTATGAAAGAACATTGACACAACCGGCTAATTGATATACACTTGTGATGAATTACAAAACAGGGAGATGGGTAGTTAACTTCCTCATATCCTGGCTGCTGCCTAACTCATAGGAAGTGAATCATCAAAAGGAATATATAAAGCATAATATGTATTATTTGTTTTCCACGTCTTGTTAAGTAAAAAAAGTGATTTCTTAATGTTTATTGCATTGAGAAAGGTCAAAGAAAGGAGAAAGATAAGTAGACAATAAAAATAAAATTGATCGTTTGCGTCTTGAGAGAGAAAAGCCTCCGTCAAAATTTCCTTTTACCACGAATGAGAGATAGAATCATTCATGGAGAGAGAGATTGAGCGTAGGTAGTGTTTAAATATGATGTTAGGATGTCTATTTAAAGGTAGATAACAACGTGATAGTGATAACGATCAATCAGACAATCGCGTAGACTTTGAAGAAACGTAGAAGGATTGATTTTTTATTGGGCAGTAATCTCGAGAGTTAAATTATACACCCATCGACCTTTAATGACGACGACGAGAGCGTATCTCCCTATCCTATTTATAGTCACACACAATAAACCTGTTAAACATTCTAAAATAAAGATCAGAGTATATTTCTGACTTATTGCACGTTATTTATTATTATTAAATTAGTTGGGCGAAAGAAAGGGAAAGGATTGTGCATAATGATCTTCACAACAAGGTAATTATAGAGCCGAGGTCATCTTTAAAATAATATAATCCAGAGCTGATGATGATAAAGACTAACAAGATGAATGAGAGCTGAGGTTATTAATATGAGAACATACTTTTGAAGTTTTGAAGGTGCTTTTCTTGTGCGGAGTCTCTTTGTAGTCAGAACTAGTCAGAAGAAATATCAGAACGTGAATATTCGGGATGCCATTGATTGTGCATAGACACACACACACACAAACAACCCTTTCTGTCTTATGGATGAAACAAAACCTAATTGAAAAAGTCTTTTCTCTTTCAAACGGTGAATATACATTGTATATGAAAGGGTTGGGGTTGGAATTAAGTCTGTATGAGAAATTCTCGGGCTCCCTTTTGCTCCTGAAGTTAATGTGCTACAAAATACAAAATTGACCAATTGTGGCTGCGATGCTACTTAACTAGTGAACGAGCAGTGTTTCAATCTTTCAATAATATTTTGATCCTTAATTATGTACGCCGTACGCGAAGGATATTATTCGGCGTGGTTAGTGCCACCACGCTACTAATGAATGATATGATAAGGCTTCCGGATGAGAGAACGACCTTGTTCCATCTGGAAGTGTTTTTGTGTCTTGTGGTCTTGTTAACTCTTTGATTTATAGCTGACCTTTTTCTGAGCAATCTTCGACACATTATTGATTCAATAATTGCTCCGTATACCTTCAGTAGTAATTTACACGTTAGTTCACGGGAGCTATTATGAAATGAAAGGAATTATAGAAAAGAAGGAAGTACTACATATCTTGAAATGAAGCTTGTTACGCGGAGTCAGCAGTGCATTTCCGTTTTTATTGAAAGGTAGAAAACAGTTTTCTTGACTTGTTGCGTCTGAGGATGTGAAATAAAAGGATTCTGAAAGAAACGAAAAAGACTTGTGAGTGACTATGACAGACAAATTGGCTGTCATTCCATAATCTGGACAAAAGGAACACAACCAGTTTCAACAGTTCATCATTTTTCAATAAAAAGAATATTTTCTCTTTAAGTGTAATATCATTCATTTATCTCACACCTTCGTCTCCTTCAGCAGCCGTCTTCCCACATAAGCCACACTGAACACTTTCTTTACAGAAGAGACTTAAATGATGCTACAATTCTAACAATATAATGTATTTCTACTGCCTCTTGAAAAATGAGCTGGCACTTAGCACTTGAGGTTAACCAGCAGAGTTTTATTCTTTGACTCTCCACAATTATCGTTTTAATTTAAG
>Ga0194135_10002351_pt1 | contig 11467 bp, 12 predicted proteins | sample LitLau_LLRF_2013_FD_134024 | JGI IMG/M metagenome (GOLD analysis project Ga0194135, IMG submission 134024) | Freshwater sediment microbial communities in response to fracking from North America - Little Laurel Run_MetaG_LLRF_2013 (version 2) | ecosystem: Environmental > Aquatic > Freshwater >... | reverse complement strand
CTTTCCTGGGAGACACCTGTGTATTATGATGTCTACTTTCCCTACGAAATTAGTGGCTATTCATCATAGCCACTAATTTCGTAGGGAAAGTAGACATCATAATACACAGGTGTCTCCCAGGAAAGTATGTTGTCATAATCGTAAGATTTACGCCACTCCCAAGACTATACCACAAAATTATACATTTCAATTCGAAACCAGACTTGACATCTCAATACGAGAATCTTGCAAAATTTTACCCGACGAAGCATACGCTCCGCTCTGTCCAAATCATAATTCCTAGCTCTTGGCCATTTGATCAACTGGAGAGGCTGCCTCTCGAATTCATCTAAATCCATATCTGAAATCCGGGTACGGAACTAAAATAAAACTAAAAAATATTAAACATTTCTTGAAGATGAAAAAGATTGGTTACAAATACCTCTGCCAGTATTTCCATCTCCTCTTCAGTTATGGGTGGATATCTATTCGCCATTTCTAATTTCGTATTCCCCTACCCTTTTGTACGAATTTAAGATTTTCCGGATAAAGAACGGAAGGCCTTTGTCGAACCCGCGATTGAATGAGACTGTCGACTATTGAAGTATGTCAGAAGAAATACTGCATGGTTGTGTAATGGTAAAGAGTAACAATGGAACGATGGGACCTAAATCCATTTTCCCAAGCCCTGAGACTAACATTGGTGATAAATTGAATGGCCAATGGCGTAGGAAGGAGTGAGGCAATCGGAATTGACGTTATACTGGTAGAAGATACAACAACAATTGAGGATACAGGGAAACTTGCATCTTTTTTGCGTGGTTTTTACCCACGATTGATAAACATCAACATCAACAGTAAAGTAGTGCCAGCGCCAACTTGATGCATCTCGTTCGAATCGTATGAAGTGCAGATGATTTCGTAATTACAACAAGATGCAAGTTTAAAAGGTCTTTCTTCTCTTCCACAGAAACATTTAGCAAACGACTCATTTGATGATCTCAATATTACAATTTAAATAGAACATACAGGATTTCTTTTAACTTCGTATTATACTTTTCTAAGCCAATGCGAAAATTTTCCAAGTAAACTGCAACAACAAAAATCCCCTGGGAAGATTTCCAAGCAACTTTAATGGCTTTAGTTGGCTGGAGACTAAATTCCCTACAAAGTATACTGCTTAACAACCCACGAAAAATGTGGGGGATGAAAACGCGTTAAGAACAAGTTTCTAAAACTTCTTTTTATTGAGAAGACATCAAAGGCAAACGAAAGGAAATAAAACTTTCATATTAAAATTGAAATTGAAATTAAACAATAATGTTGAATGCAAAGTTGACGACATTTTCCGCTGTCCTACTCTTCTTTATGCTCATCGTCAACACTTTACCGATTTAGCATCTTCTTTGTCTTTAATTAATTCCTTATAATATCCTTGTGCGTGGAAAATTTTGGGTTGAGCCGAGCGAATAAAAACATGGACGGGGAAAACCATCCAAAACTGGGGGTGCGAATTGAGAGACGAGATCAACTTGGTTTAATTAAGAAATTTTTCCAAACATCTACACACCGAAATTCATAAATTTTAAACATTAAACGTATGACTTAGTAGAGTCCATTTTGTGCACTTTCAGAAATTTCCATTAAATCCAGTATGACACAGCCAGCTCGGAAAATATTTGGAATTGAGACTAAACCAGGTTTCCTTTCTTCCTCATTTGTGTAGTGGAAGTCATCAAGGCCCGGCACAAGATGATGATGCTGACGGGAGCGTTTCTCAGATGTTGACCTCTTGGCGAACATTTTGGAGAGGTCATCTGGGAGCGTAATTGTTTCGTTACCAATTCGTATTACACCAGACATTTTGGGAAGGAACTGTCTCATTAGAGATTTCACGTATTTGCCGGAAATATGAGCAGCTTGCTCGAGTGCTGGAGGTGGCACTTTGGACTCAGTTCCTGGAATGATGACTACGGCAAGTAGAACGCAGTAAGATACTACAAGGATCGGAACTACTTCCATTTTCAACTTTTTCTGACGTTTGTAAAATATGAGTCAAGTAAATAAAAGGTCCGAAGAGCTTATTATATGGAACAGTTCAACCTATCCGGAATCTCGCCGCAGACAAGTTTCAACTGTCACAATACCGTTTGCCTCTCATTTATACAATTAGATTCACCAATTAGCTGGGAAAACTTATGCAATTACCTAGAATAATAAAAGGCTTGGGCAGTGTCCAGTAGCTATCCACTTTCGCTTCCTTCCTTGTTCCTAGTGCTAAGAAACCTTGCTCTAGACTAATTGGTCCACCAAATTCGCTCACATAGGATTTCATTAATGCCTAATTACAAGGGATACGTCCAAAAACCCATGTCTTTCTATTGTTTGGTTTTGGTGAAATCAGACTGCACTAAAAAGCATAAAGGCAAGGGGTGAGTGACTTCTGAATTCATTTTGAGTACCCCGGACCCCGAGCCCAGTCCGCATCAATGTCCCCACGACTCGACAGACAGGAGTTGTGCGTGTGATGTCTCATTTGACGCCCACCATTCACCCTCATTCACCCGCATGGAGAGACTCCCTATAACTTAATTAATAAAGGCGTGCCCCTCATTATTTAGAGCATATCCTTTATTTAACAAAAGAAAATACGAAAATTATGAAATCATAATAATTCCACAAATAATAAATAACCCAAGGTAAGGAGTTTGCAATTTAACAGCGCCATATTTCACAATGACCAGATAATACAAGAACTTATTTAAATAGTTATAATAACACAGAAAGCAAAGTAAAATTCAAGAAGGTACTTCATGATTTGTCTCGGGTTGTCGAATAGGAAACCAACAATGATGTTTGACGTCTGGGTTCTGGACAAGTAACAAAGTGGACGAACATTCACGCTTGTAAAGCATTATTGGCTTATGACGCGTGTGACGAGCACACAGAGAGATTTTTGTGACGGGCTGAGTCATGGCGACGGAACGGAAGGTATAGTACATTGACAACCTTTGACATTAGGAACGGGGTGGGCTTCACATTTCACTACTAATTCTTGGATCACAGCTCACCATTGGCCTGGGCATTGATAAGCTTTTGCCAGTGACGTCTGTTCTGGCGAACTCCGTCTAACATTGGTCTGAGTTTTGGTGAAAGTCTTGCAAAAACCTTGAAAAGAAATTTGTGTTACACAAAAGAAAACTTAGACTGGGTAGGAAGTAGCTCATAAGCACTTACTTCATAGACAGGTTCACAAATGGAGTCAATGAAGCCTACTTGCATTGTTGGGAGTTGATCCTTCTTTTCTCGATTCATCATATCCTGCACATACAAATTAAAAAACGCATAATCAAAATGAGGTTTATTAATGCATGTTTTGTGTTTAGAAGAAAGCGCCTTCATGGGACTTACAATTGGAGTGATGTTCAGTTCTTCCCTCTCTATATCCCCCTGCTCGAAAAATTCACTCGCTACAAGTTCCGCCACCTTGGAAGAAAGATGCAATTGAAATAACTGACTTACTATGAACTCCTTCCACGTGAAGTACTTAAAGTTATTATGGTACACTACTCTTACTCTTCTTTCAACATCCCACGGTTTAGTAATGGCGGCCAAATCACAAACTGTCATGAGCATCCCTCGGAGCAATTCCCGATGCTCGTCTTTGGTCCAATTATATGATTTATTTTCAATCAATTCCATAAAAGCTCCTCGATTCCTACAAACCAAACAACAGAAAAGAAATCGTAGCTTAGAGGTGTATTTGGCAATTAGCTCCTTGTTTCTATTCTGAATTCGTCAGATTGAAAACTTTGTTACTATCATTGCGCTCCAGAGCAAGTGAGACTTCTCTTCATTATGACTGGTGCAAAAGCAAAGGTCAAATCTTACAACCCTGTCGGCTCTCAAATGCAAAAGGGGTCAACAGGGGTGTAATCCGACACAATAACTTTTCATAATGGACGAGAGTCTAGTAACTGCTTTTTCACACTTTAGTAATTGTACAGTCATCATTGAATGCATGACAAACATTTCTTACTATTCAGTATTATTATTATCATACCTAAAATAGACGGCGAGATCTGTGGCTAAAATGGCATCCTCAAGCACTTTGACAACCTGGAAAATAAAAAGGAATGCGTAAACACTATGCAACTTCCTTATTTCCAACGTAATTCTCATCAGGGTAACCAAAACATTCTCATAACCTCATTACGCAAAATTATTAACTATGAACAGAAAACAACCAGCAGAAAGGATACCCCAATAATTTGTTTAGTCTGTTTCGGTTTACAAGCATCTCAAAAAAATTCAAAAAAAGTCTTTTTCACAGAGGAGAAATGAAGAAAAGGAGTCGATTCAGGATGGGGAGAAGTTTGTGCATTTTGGAGAGAAATGCGGTGAAGTCTACCTTGAACGTCAGATTTCGATTTGGCATTTGCATATGCCCAAACCGCGATGGCCCTATACCCTGCTCCCACGCGTGAATCCAAAATTGGAGCTTTATTCCTTGCAATGCTTACAAAAAATATAATATGGATTTGGTTATTATTACCCGAGAAAATTCATCAGGGGACAAGTGACAAAGGATTTGGTTACCCTGTTTGAGAAAAAGAGAAAAATTATTTAACATAACATATGTCCTCCTGTCCTGTAATTTGGATTTTCCTCTTCACCTGTGTATTTAAAATCATGAGGCTTTGATCGAAATGATGTCGTTCCATGGTAGAAGTGGAGTATAGTTGAGCCAATGCCGAAGAAGCTCTTGAATTAGAACAAAAGTTTCATTTACAATACCATAGGAAAGTTTTTACTTGAATGCATGCTCATGTTAAAAAGTAGTAAATGGTAGATGAATGAGTAACTTACTTAATTTGGAAAGAGTTATTTGTACCCCTGTGGTCCAAGTCATGACAGAGACATGCAATCAAGAGACCCAAGCACTCCATGTCCCCAAGAATCTGCCACCACTTCGTCTTCTGTTAATTTATTATTTATTAACAGAGCATTTATTATGTTTACACGTGTTCCGTCGACAAATAAAACATCCTGATTAAAGAGTGTCAATTACCGTCAGAATTGCAAACATCATTTGAGCTACGTTGAACGCATGCCGCCAGTTGTGATAAATAACTTTCCGATAATTTTTCTTTACAGAGAGGAGCCATCGACAGAGCACGTCGTACTCAATTTGAAATCGCTTCACCAAGTCCAAGTCGAGGAACATGCGGAGGCAAGCCTTCATTACGTAAAAACGACCAATATACTCAATTGTATTGAAAAGTATCAAGAATCAGGAGAAGGACCCATTTAAAAAATACAATATGTAGTGCACTTACTTTGAACGTATCCTCATCTGACATTTGATCATCATCAAAGTCAAATGAATGGAGGCGAAAGTGTTGTGATGAGGGAATGGTGCTTGTCTGTAAGAAAAAAATGGTTCCTCCGGAAGTCATGAAACTTTGGAAAAACAAAATTCAGAAATTTACACAAAGTGACTCTGCCTCTTCAGCGGGAGCAGTGGCATGATAACTCAACACTTCTAAAGTTACTCGTTGTTTAGCCATGGCCGTAATCGCTTTCTCGTACCTAAATCCAAATTCAACATGTAAAATATTTAAACAAAATTAAATGGAGGTTTAAATTTCAACCTCGCTTACATTCGAGTATTATGAATCCCCATTCCACAAAATATGGTAAATGCCTCCACAAAACTTTCATCACTTGTTGCAAAAGGGGATTTATCCAATTTGTTGATCAACTAGAAACGTCACGTGAAATGAATTCGTATTGGTGTGTTAAGTCTTCCAAAATACGTTAATGCATTGAGCACAATAACTTACTGCTGATGTTATACCTGAATGACTCCAATGACTTGCCCATCCGTATTCTTGATTGGCATACAGAGGATGTCTTGGTGCTTGAAATCAGAATCAGAATCCACCTGTGGATCAAATCTCGAGTCCTCGTAGACGTTCGTGATGTTGAGCATCTGGAGGAATTCATTTATAATTGAAGTTTCTTTCACTCTATTCCACATCCATTCGGAACTGATTGAGACCTTACTTCCCCCGTTGTTGCGACGGCGCCCGTTATGCCAACATTGATAGGAAACCTCCCTTCGAATGGACTTCGACTTCGATGGATTCGAATTTTGAAAAACGGAAAGAATTTGCCAGTTATTTTCTTTTGAGAAGCACGTTTCAAATAAACGACTAATCAGTCACTTGTTTACGATTTTATAGAACGCAGGAATGTGGGACACCGGAATGATAATTTCATGACCCAAAATGCAGTGACTTTTCTGGACAAGGACAAGTATCAGGACAACTCACCGTGAATCCGAGTCTCTTTCCTCAAGATCCGACGCTTCGAGATCAAAGACGCGAGAGAAAGTGCCTTTGGATGCTTCATGGACTAGAAGAATCTAAATTAAAGATTAATTTAACCATTAAATAAAACTAAAACTTTACTACTATGATGAAATATATTACTATTGAAGTATTGGAAGTTTGGCTTCGGTTACCTGAGCTCGTTGACAGTGCATAAGAGAGAGTGTGTGAGTGAGAATCCTCAACACCATGTGCTCAATTGTTGACTGCTCCTCAAATATCATTCGAGCCAAATCCAAAAGAACCTGAACAAAATTATATATAAAATAAAACAGTAAAGCTGAAGTCTATTTGACGTCATCTCATGTCAGAAAGAAATGATTCATGCTGGGAGAGGCTACTATGGCTCAATATCTGGCAATTATTCTAATAGCACAACGGATTGAGCTATTTTAAACTTCCGTTTCCTTCCTTTTCCTCCTCGTTCTCCGTGCTCTACTTTAGTCTCGAATCAATCAATCAATTAAATAAAGAAGGGAAAGGTTTTCACTCCAACAAAGTGAAGAGAGAGGTGAAAGAAAGCTATACTTCAACTCGCCTCGTTAATTTCATGAATAGGGGGAAAGCCGTTTCATAAATGCTCCTCACCTGGGTTCTCTTCACTTCCAGTCGACTGTGCTGGTAGAGGTTCGCATTGCCGATTCCAATCCCACAAAATTGTAAATAATTTGAGAAGACCCTTTCATCCTTGGGAGTGAAACATGCCCCGTCACGCTTGTTGATCACCTGCAGGGAGGAGAAAAGGAAAAGCTACAGCGAAGCTTCTGAGAGAACAAGGTCCAGGAAAACTTTCTCCAGGAGTTTAATTTGATGTCTCAGTCCCCCACTGCTGCTGGTCAAAGTTAAATTCTTAAAAATAGCTCCGAGTCGTTCCCAATTCAAAGGCCCAAAGCACCTGATAGATTTCCAAGAGATGAGAAGAGACGTATTATAATTCGACTCCAGGAAGAAAGCCAAAAAAGTCACTCAAGTGTGATGGCTCCTTCTCCTGTAGCGGAGCTTATTAATTATTTTATGAAACTTTCTCCTCCATAAATGGAAGAGTTGTACAAAGAGAAAGGCAGCGCGGAGCGAATTAAATTGAATCCTCTTACTTGAGCTACGCCGAGAGCATCCCCATCTTTCCCTTGGATTGCCATACAGAGGAGAGACTTGGTCCGGTAGCCTGTTTTGGCGTCTATGTCTTGATTAAATCTCGAGTCCTGATAAACATTTGTAATGTTCATTAAATTGATTAAATTCACGATTTTGGAACCAAAACTGCACGAAGAAAGAAGGGTATACGCAGAAGTTATCTTTGGAGCATCGTCGGCACGCCGCCCTCAACTGGACAGAACCTTTCTCCCATTTCCAAATTATTTGCTCCCGGAGGGACAGACTCCGAAGTGGAAACCGTTTATTCCACCCAAATAATGAATTTTTCAAATTATTTAGATTAATAAATTAACTGGTCATCCTCAAAAGAAGAATCCAACTGTGTAATCACATGTATATAAAAATTATTTATACTCTTGGAGGAGATAAAGAATCTCCAGGAGGGAACATAAAAGCACAGTCTCCTTTTTTCCAAGACTCTATTTCCCCTTTTCATTTTCCATGGGACAGCAAGCCATGGAGAGTAATAATTGAGTAATCGATTCATACCTGATAGGCGTCAGGAATGTTCACGGTTTCCCCACTCTCGGCAACGAATCCCACAATTCCAGATCCCCAAGGAATTCGAATATCTTCCTTCGTTTCCATATCCGCTAAAGTGCTTTGGGAATTCACATCGAAGAGAGTAGAGATGAGGCAGTGAGTAGAAGTACCCTTTTTACCCTGGGAGATAATCTCGACTTTACTAACGGAATCCATCAAAATCCCAACTGCTATTGCTACTGAATAATTCCAGACCTGAACAAGGAAGAGGGAAGCTCGATCTGCGGAAGTTAGGACCCCAACGTGTTGCAATATTTTATGAGCCAGAGTCCTTGTATCCAATTCATCACAAATATCCTTTGCTAATTCAAAGAGAAGCTCCTTTTCATCCAATGCCTATAGTCAAGGACATTGTCTACGGCTTAGAAAAGATTCCCATCAACAAAATAAATCAATTTCTCTAACCTGGAGCTCCTCCCTGGACTTCCTGTAGGTAAGCCCAAAACAATCCGAGGCGACAGGTGGAGTAAGAAAAGTGGGTGCTCCGTCAATTGTCGTCACCATAGGCCTTACAAGTCCCCCTCGTTCAAATTCCTGAGCAGAAATTTTACGGACCGGAGTGGTGGATCCGGATGCAACACTAGACTTGCTTGATGACCCCTAATGAAGCAAATGCATAAAATATTTAATGAATTTTATGGCAGAATGTGTCAGTAATTCCCCGTGTTTAATTTACAGTTGGTATTTCTCCAGCCGAGGTCATACGAACAGCAGTGGTTGAGCCAGTAGTTCCACTTGATGTGACGAAAACGCACGGCCCTGTCCCATAGCCGAGAGAGAGTGATCCAGCAATGTTAGGTGGTTGGCTTACGGAGTGTGCAATAAGCCAGGTGTCAATCAAGGACCGCGACGCCTTCCTAAAAATAATTTATAAAAAGGAAAGTTAATTATTTTAATTGCTACGCTGTGCTTTTTCTCTCATTACTCCATGCCGTTCTCTCACCTAATGAAATAGTCATTGGCAAAACCTTGGTGTTCGTCAAGCCATGCTTCAATGGCTGCAGACTGAGGATCATACGCTGAATCCGTGCAATCCGTGTCTCCCAGCAAAGCACCTTCAGTAATGTCCATTTTCCTCAGAGGCTCCCCTAGAAGAAGATGCTGGAGATTAGAAGAGAGTCCCCATGACACCGTCAAATATTTAAAAGGTGAGCGACTGAGTATGAAAAGTTTCTCTTGACTGCCACGGGGGTATGAAACCTGCGAGACATGAGTCAACGTTTTTCCCTCCGAAACCTCTCAACATCAACCTCTGGAACAGAGTCGGCACGACCACCACCGTTGTGAATTATCTCCTCATGGAGCGACCGACCTTTCCTTGCCTAAAAACTTAGAACTGGAACTGGAGAAGGGAAGAGAGATGGATTAGAACAGCGGCGACTAGAACGGCAGAGCGTCCTTTTATACTAAAAGAGATCCGGGGAAAGTGTCGCCCATGGCTACGAGGACCGGACGAATAAGAAGTTCTTTTCCAACTCATTCCCTGAACTCGACTATTACTGTTGCTACAAAACTCTCATCCAACATTTTAGCCCATTACTCCTCTTGTCTTGTTTCCTTTTTCATAAAGAAAATTAAATTAAGAGGACCACAGAAAAGTACTCTGGAAAGTGGTGTCCAATAGTCTCTCTAACCCCTATGTGCCTTTTTAGAAATCATAATCAGCATAACCATGACAAAGCCGTGCAGCCACAGTAAGAAGAATATCTCTCGCTCTACTTTCATTCAACTAGGGAATCTACGAATCCAATTACAAAGCTGAATTCAGGGGATCAAGGTATTATCCAAAATAAAAGCGTCCTTTTTCCTCATCCAGCTCGAGCTCATTCTCGAGTAGATTCGCATAGCAAGGTATCCAATTTCAAAGGCCGATTTCCCTACTCCACTACTCTCGTTAAATCTCGTTAGTCCATTTCACATTCCCACCGGTAGCTGGATTCTGATTGAACGAATTGAACGAATCCCTCCGAGGAAATCGTCATGTAGGATTTGGACTGGAATAATTATACGAATCTCGAAAATCCGAACTGAGCTGAACTTAACTACTGTTACATCATCCTCACCCCTTCCCCCTCAGGCTATCCAGCGTTCCAAATATCCTACTCTTGACTCGAGTATTTGTCCATCAGTCTTTTGATGACTTTGTGGTTCTTCTGCTTGAGTTTAAATCTGCAGAAATTGCTCATTCTCCCCCAGCCGACAGATTTTCTCTCGTGGTGGCCACCCGAATCAACACTTTAAAAGATCCCAACGTAAATGGGACACGCGACGTAACAAAGCTTTTAAGAGTGAAAGTAAAGCCAAAGTACACTGAATTAAAAACTCCTATCCAGTGATTACTTTTCACGGCAACTCAATCTACAACGCAATCAATACGCGAAGAAGAAAGCACTAACTAACAGAACAAGCATCAAAATTAGAGAAACAAAACGGCACAATTTGGCATGGGCATCCACCAAATAATATAAATCACTACTAACTAACACTAACGAACGAACTACTAACTAACACAACAAATCCCAAAAAATAATGTCTATTTCTGTCCCAATTTTATTAACTAAAAACCAAGAACTAGAGTGTACCATGTGTAGAACGGGAATGGAAACCAGTTAGTATAATGAGAGGAATGCAAGTACATGAGAGATGAGATCTTTAGTTTACAACTCTGACTCAACAATGACAGACTACATTTGTACTATAAGACGCTTTTCATAAACTTCTACTGGTGAGAACTTTCGAGCGACAATAAAGGAAAGGAACGTACCGGCCTGAAAGACGCACTACCATAGTTTCAAAGGGACCGAATTTATACAAAATATTTGTAAAACCAGATCTTACTTCTCGTCCTAAATTAGATTCAAAGGCACGGAACGGAGATGGAAAGCTGGAGTTTTGAAGATGGTGAGTTCTTACAGAGATCTTCCATTTCCTGCTCTTTCCACCAGCCAGAACTTTGGAGAAGAACCTGGGGAATAATTCTGTATTCCATAGAGGCAGAAAGATATAAGGCACTCAAATAATTCTAGGACCCAGAAGACAAGACACACATTCTTAGGCTTCTCTGGGCTTACCCAGAAAAGAAATGCGTTCAAGAATCTCTTTAGACGATGGAGCAGAGAAAAATTCATAAAGGTAAGGTTCAAACTCAACGTGACTTACATTCCCTATGAAATCCTTTCATTATTATATCAAATATATGAAACCAAATAAAAATTCTGTTCCGAATTTCTGCAATGCTGAGCAAACAATAGGGCGTAGTAAAAGGAGGGAGCAAATTTCATCCAAAATGGAATGGTGAATGAGGATCGACAAAAGCGAAGCGGAAATTGAAGCTCCAACTTAACTTAATTCTGCACTACGGCACTGCTCTTATCATACAGAATACTGCTCCAATG
>Ga0194135_10002350_pt1 | contig 11470 bp, 10 predicted proteins | sample LitLau_LLRF_2013_FD_134024 | JGI IMG/M metagenome (GOLD analysis project Ga0194135, IMG submission 134024) | Freshwater sediment microbial communities in response to fracking from North America - Little Laurel Run_MetaG_LLRF_2013 (version 2) | ecosystem: Environmental > Aquatic > Freshwater >... | reverse complement strand
GAATCCGTTGCTTAGTTCAAAACAAATTAACAAATTAAAGGTAAAAAATTTCATCTAATCTTTTTCCAGCAGGTAAAGAACCTAAAACTGCTGAAACATTGCCTCGTTGAATAGATAGGCTAATTCTTTGTAATTCTTTGTAATTCTTTATTGGGTGCGTTCCATCCATGGTGACATTTCATACAGAGGAAGGAAGGAAGGAAGCCTACTGCAACGAAGATAAAGCTGTTATCTGTTCCGTGACAGTATACTATGACATTTATGACCTCGTGTCTGTTGAAAATGGAACCCCTGAAAGTATTTTTGATTGTAGGGACGATTACTGGGTGCTTTTGGGTTGTAGATGCCCAAGGGTATGGTAGGAGGAGATGGGAACCCCCACCAAAACGGGAGGACTACGAGGCCAAAGTGATGATCTTTCATAATCATGAGCCAAGATTGAATCTACTGGAGCCAAAGGAGCCGGATGCTGATGAAGTTGTCAGACATTCCTCTGTAAATGATGTTGTTGGTCATATTGTCAAGGTTAGAGGAAGACGTTTTAGTTTACTCTGAGAAAGTTTACCTGAATGTGATAGATACGACTGCAATGATTTCAACAATTTGTGATATCAGGGTTTGTTAAGACACCGGATGACTCCAAGAGAAAGAGAGGCATATGATGCGAAAGTGAATGCTCAACGACTTGAAGAATATCACAAGATGAATGCAAGAATGCAGGTGCGGGGGTTTTTTGTTTAACTAATAATAAAGACAAGAGTTTAATTTAATAGATAGCTTGCATGATTTTGCTCATTTTGTAGAAGGAAAAGGCAGAAGAGGAAGAAAATCGGAGGTTACACAAGGAACAAATGCGACAAGAAGCAATTTTGAGGATGAAGCAAGATAAGCTTCGATCGCGAGGATTTAAATCGATGAACCAACAGCACCAAAATGGAGGAGGCGTGCTAGCTCCAGGAAGAAGGGGATTTATCAACCAGCAAGAAAGAAACTGGGACAGAACAAGAACAAGTCAAGAGTTCCAAGGAAGTTCTAATAATAACATTCAGCAGTTTGCAGACTCATCAAGAACTAGTTATGGAGCGATGAATTCCAATAAGAACTACTGGAATAGACAACAGCCAGGACAAGAAGGACCTTCAGTGAAAGTTTCAATTCCTTATGACAATCAAGAGCAATTGAGAGTCCCTATTAGGAAAGGAGCAGGTGGAAGTCAAAGTCTCAGTTCTTTTGGAAATCAACGTAATTCTCCGCAGGGAAATCAAATATCTCCAGTAGGAATGCAAATAAATGACTTTAGGAATTCTATAACAGAAGTCCAACGAAGAGTTCCGCCAAGTCCTCATCAAGAACTTCCAAGAGTTCCTTTAACAAGAGGACGCCCTTCTCCACAAAATTTTGCAGGTCCTATCCAACAGCAAAGACAGCAAATGGAAATGCAGCAGCAAAAATCAATGCAACAAAGTTCATATTCTGAAGATGCACGAAGAAGGAATAATCAGCCCCAGAGACCTCCTCCACAACAAATGGTATCAATTTCTGAGGATTCAGTTCAGAAAATCATAAGGAAATCTTCATCTCCTAAAGGGGAGAATCCGAAAATGAAACCAGAACCAGTACGGGAGCCTCCGAAGCGTCAGAGAAATCAACAGCAGCAGACTGCATTCAATTCCAATCAAATACAGAAGAAGACTTCCGTGAGAAATAACAACAATAATAAAATACCTCCTCAGGCATCTTTGGCAATCCAAAGAATACCCGGAAACACTGGTCAAAATGACGGTCGACTTCGTCAGCAGGGCTCCAATTCGAAATCTCAGAAAGTTCCCCAAAGCCTTAATGAAGATAAAGGAGGAAGAGTAGAAATTGAAAGAGATACCCAAGAGGATTTACGAGTCTCATTGTCAGAAAAAGACGTCATAGTTGGTCCTCAAGCTCTAGTGCAGCCTCAAGTGTCTCATGTAGTCGCTCCGGACATTCCTTCGGTTAAAATTCCTTACAGAAATAATAATAATAATAATATAGGTCAGCCAAACCGTTGGGCTCCGACTAATTGGGACAACAAGAGACAGAATATGCGACGGGGACCTCAGGAGCAACCTCCGTTTATCATGTAGTAGAGCTTGTAACTGACACTCCTCGTCTTGAGCATTTGACACAAAATATCTCTAACTTATTCTCTCGTGAAATGCCCCATATACTATTTTATTGACTACTGTCTAAAACTACTACTAGAATTGTAATACAATACGTGCGTGTGATAAGACAACTTAAATAAATAAAGATTCGAGACAATACACATTTTACCCAATGCCTCTGTCCAACACAACTGTTATCTTCACAAGTGTTAATGTTTTAAATGTTTTAAGCTTTTAGTGGCTTCTTCTTCACGATCTCTGTAATGGTAGAGATGCATAGTGATATGATATGATGTAATATGAAACATGAATCATTAAAATGAACAAGGCAGCAGAGCATCATGCAATGCATAGACCACAGTTCATATGAGTCATCAATATGAAGATGAACAAAGCCCATACCACCACCACCACCAACTACCAACCAACATCTCACTCGATTCATTCTCGCTGCTCCAACACCACCCATAAAATACACAACTTCCAGTCAACGACAGACTCTCTCGATCATTCATTAGGGCACCAGCGCCTGTCAGTCAGTCATTGTCAGTTTTGTTTTATCTTCCATCATTACAGATTACAGGTAAGTTCTTATCCAATCAATAAGGAATTTAGTAATTGTGTAGGTTTCAAATGTCTTAAGTAGATCACCGGCGATGGCGGTTTGTTTACTTAATCACCACGTACTTTAGAGGTGGTTGCTTTGTCATTGTATTTATGACTCACCTGAAAGAATCTTCTTGAGATTTAACTGTATTGTGATCTCATTTTTGAATTAGTTCATTGTTTGTTTTCGTAGAGTCTGGAACTGTCTCTGAAAGGTGAGCAAAAGGCGTGTCACCAGAATTGACGGAAGTTTCACGAAGCGATAGTTGGACAATTTACTGTTAGAAGTTCCGGAGGTTGTGAGAGTTGTGTGACATTGCATTCATTGCATTGTCACAAGAGAAGAATACACCGTTAAAAAGGTTTTTATTGTAAGTATTGTTTGGTTTACTCATTGTTTTGAATTGATTTTTATTAGTGGGTGGGTTTTGAAAATTTATTTGGGTGTGTTTTGTTATCCAGAAGATAATCGGACAGGAAAATGACTGACCTGTTAAGTGTGCCTTTAAAGAAGTCGTCGGATGTGGATCTGGTGAAGCCACTGAAGAATATCATTGCTAGTTTATATTCCACAGCTGATAAGCCCGAAGATTTCTCTTCGTCTATTAGTGAGTTGAATAAGTTGAGAAGTCAAGCGTTGTCCAAGACTTTGGATAAGTCAAGTGCGGCTTTGGAGCTTTTGTATCGGTAAGTAGGAAATTTGAAAAAAACTTGTTGAGGTTATGTATATAACAGTTTTTACCCATTTTTGTATGATTTAAGGTATTATGATCAAATTACTGCACTGGAAAGCAAAATTCCCCCACAAGAAGTGAATATTCCTTTCAAATGGAAAGATGCTTTTGATAAGGGAGGTCTCTTTGGAGGGAGAGTTAGCTTGAGTAAGTTAAGGTTTAGCTAGTTTTGTTTTCTGTGAACTGAAAGGAAAGTTTTTAAATTTTAATTGCTTTGTCTTTAGGTGTGTCTTCGTTAGCTTACGAAAAGGTTTGCTTGTTGTATAACATCGCTGCAATGCAGAGTCAAGTTGGAGCACAAACAAGAATAGCCGATTCTGATGAAGAGCTTAAAACTGCTGCAAAGTTGTTTCAGGTATTAATAACGAATACATATAAATTTTTAAAGTTTTAGAAATCAGTTATAGGGAAGTAAAACAATGATTTTGGTAATTAATATTTTCGAATTATTTTTCTAGAGTGCATCAGGTATCTTCTTACACTTGAAAATGGCAGCCAGTACAATGGGAGGTCAAGAGCCAACTCCCGACTTGAGTGGAGACACAGTTTCAGCATTGTCGGCATTGATGTTTGCACAGGCCCAAGAGATCTTCGTTACAAAAGCCATTACTGATAAGATGAAGGATGCGATTGTTGCGAAGCTTTGTATTCAATGCGAAGACATGTATGCCGATGCTCTGAAGCAGTTGCAACGAGATACAGTGAAGCATTTGTGGGACAAGGAGTGGATACCAACGGTAATGCATACGATAGTTAATTATAATTAAATCTAAGGCTTAGTTTATTAAGAATTTGATACTGATTGCATTTTTCACGTTGGTTAGGTCGCTGGAAAGCAAGCAGCTTATTCAGGATTAGCACAATTTTTCCAAGGTCAAGTTTGCGGAGAAAAGAAATTGGTTGGAGAGCAAATCACTAGACTTAATCAGTCGATTGATATTTTGAAGCAAGCTCAGACTCGAGCAGGAAATCCCAACTTTTTTGCTGATTATGTTAACAAAGCTACAAGACTTGTAGCGCAAGCGAAAAAGGATAACGATTTCATTTACCACGAAAGAGTCCCTGAGCCATCAGCGTTGTCTCCTATTGATAAAGTTGCTTCCGCAAGGTTGGCTAAGCAGACACCACTGCCTGAAAAGTTGTCGACTCACTTCAGAGACTTGTAAGCTTGGGACTTGTGACCGAAAAATTTTAACCACTGCTTGACCATTGATTACTGTGTATATTTTCTTAAATTATTGCTCTCTTAATAGGTTCGAGGATTTAGTACCTGTACTTGTGCATCAAGCAATTGCCACCTGTGAAGTAAGAAAGTCAGAAATGACCAATTCCAAGATAAGCCAACTACGAGAAGGAACTCAGCTCCTGAATTCGATTTTGGCGTCTTTGAATTTACCTGCGGCCTTGGAAGACTCGCAAGGAGCAGGAGCCGATGCTGTTCCGTCTTCGTTGAAAGACAAAGCAAAGGCTGTTCAAGAAGCGGGTGGAATTACTGAACTTCTTAAAAACGTCAATGAGATTCCCGAACTTGTGCAAAGAAACAAGGAAATTCTGGATGAAGCTGATAGGATGTTGAGAGAAGAGGAAGAATCAGATAATCAATTGCGTTCTCAACTTAAAGAAAAGTGGACTCGGACATCTTCCGACAAGTTAAATGCTACTTTTAAAACGAATGCTGCGAGATATAGGGAAATCATTAATAATGCTTTGGCTGCTGATGAAGTTGTGAGGTAAGCTAGAGATTTATTGAATTGATATCAATGTCAATGGTAGAATACAAATTTTAACTTACAAGCTAATTCATTTTAAAACTTGAATTTTAGAGGAAAATTGGCCACTCATCAACGTGCAATTGAAATCTTAACTGGAGGCGAAGGAGGTTTAGCCCAACACCTACCAAAGGATTCATCCGGAGCCAGTAAATCAACGGGATCTGCCGCTGCAAGAGACAATTTGAAACGACTAATGTTGGAAGTAGAAACTTTGAAACGAGAGCGTGAAGAATTAGAAACCCGACTCAAGAACGTGTCATTTGATTTAAAAACTCCGTTTTTGCACGCATTAGCCCAAGACGGAGCTATAAATGAACAAGCCATGTCTGCTGAACTTCTTGGACAAGCCTTGGGGCCTTTGGACCAACAAGTGCGAGACTCTCTAGAGAAACAAGAACATATTGTCTCAGCAGTGCAACAAAATAGCGATGAATATTTTGGAAAGCCAGCTGGCACAGACACCCTAAGTCGACGAGATCAAACAATGCGACAATTGGCAGAAGGATTCGATGCTTTTAATGATCTTCAAAGCAATATTTCTGAAGGAAGGAAATTCTACAATGATTTAACTCAGCTGTTGATCGCATTCCAGAGTAAAATAAGCGACTTCTGTTTTGCCCGAAAGACAGAAAAAGAAGAATTGCTGAAAGATGTCACAAGAGATGCGTCAGTTGTGGCTTCTAATCAACAAGCTCCACCACCACGGCCACCTCCTCCTAATGTTTCGGCAACACCGACTACTGCTCCACCTCAGTATGCATCTGCTCCTCAACCGCTTCCAGGCGCTCCTCCAACTTATGGACAAGCGCAAGCGCAACAACAACAACCTGGAGGTGGTGGAGCTTTACCTTATCCAACTGGATATCCTCAGTCGATGCCTATGCCTTTTGGAAATCAAGCTGCTCCGTATCCTGTGGCTCCTATGGCGTATACTCCGATGCCACCTGCATTCAATCCTTATGCGACGTATCCTCCGCCAGCTCGTAAGATTTATTATTGCTATTGCTTATTGTTAATTAAATATTTTCAACTTGTTATTGTTACTAACGGTATTGACAATCTACTCTTTGATCATTTTTTCAGACTTCAATCCTTATGGGTATAATCCATATTATCAACAGCAACAGCAGCCACCTCAGCAACAACCCCCACCACAGTAATTTTACTCTGGATGTTAGATATATTATGAACCTTTGATCCGTGTAAAATTAAAATATGAATGCTTATTTGACCCCCCCCCCCTCCAACTATTCGTAAATGCTACTTCATCATCTGCAGAGAGAAAACTTCGAAAGTAAATAAACAAGAATTATTACAGACTGGAATTGATTTATAAAGTAAAGTCGTTTTTTAATTCAATAAGATATTCAATCAAGCCATGAAGTAAAAATAAATAAACTACTTAATATACTTTAACAATTGCTCAGTGTTTACTTGCTAGTTAATTTTCATGTGTTGTTTGTAGCAGCTTCTGATGCTACATCTGTTTTCTGTCTTTTCGATTTAGTTTCATTATCATCGTCACTTTCTTCACCTGAAGAATCCCCAGCTTTTTCCCGTTTGTTCGTGTGAACGTCGATAACAGCAGTCAATGCATTTTTGTCAACTTTGTACGCAGCCTTTCCAATTTGACTCAACACGGCAGTTCCCAACGGAGCATTTCTTACTTGTTCTCTTACGTCGTAAGTGTGATAAGGCAAGGTTTGTAGCCAATTGAACATCGACTTTTCTTCATTTTCAGTTTTCGTTATTACTGGATAAATATACTGCTGACAAAACTCTTCTACTTTGTCGTTAACTTCATCCCACGTTAGAGATTGGTGCATTCCATCTGAGCCGAAGCGATTATTATATCTCTCGTAGTGAACATGGTCCAGGACTAATCCCAAGCCTGGGGTCATGGGAATGTCGATTCTATCGAGGGACCAGGATTTGGTGAAAGTATCTTTTCCAGCAAATCCCCGCAAGTAGGCGACAATGAGTCCGATCATTTTTCTTATTTGATGTAGCATGAAACTCTGGCCTTTAACACGAAGAATGACATATTCTAGACCGTCTTTTATGAAAGGGTCGGATGCGGTGAAACTCATTATGTAACGCATTGAACTTGGATCCGTTGGTTTACGACGAGATGTGAAGTTGTGGAAGTTCTTTGTGCCTAAACAAGAAGTAAAATTGAGTTTTTAAATCATTATTTAGGGGCTGGGTTAGGAACTGAATTATAATTCGATTTAAAATCTTACCTAAATACACTTTCAAAGCTTCTCTGAGATTTTCCAACACTTCTGGAGTCATTCTGTAGCTTTCCACGACTTCTTGATCGATTGGGGTGAATGCAAAAGTCGGGATCATATACAGATATGTTCTCGCATCGCAATTGCCTTTGCAGTCAAAGCCTTTAGTGACTTTTTTCAAGCCCATCAGTCTGATTTCAGGAGGAAGGAGATTGTTTACAGCTTCCAGGTCGACATTATCAGGAATTTTGAGAGATACAATTTGTCTCGCTGCGGAAACGTGTTTGTCAGTTCTTGCAGCTCGTTGGAAGCTCATAACTTGAGGTTTTTTGTAAGATTCTTCGTCAATATATCCCATAGTCAAGAGAGATCGAAGAACGTCGTCTTCGATTGTCTTCGTTCCGGGATTACGCTGCATTCCCAAATAGCCTTGGCCACAATAGCTCATCATTAAGACGCATTTTCTTTTCCTTAAAAAGATTTTCTTAGGCTGGGTTTGGTCAGCATTGGAAATCCCGTTTGATCCAGAAACTCCAGCGTCATCAGAAGTGGACGGTAATGATGACGATTCCTGCTCTTGTTTCTTTGATTCCATTCCATCTGTGACTTCGGAAGAAGACGTGGATGTCGCAGTACCTTCACTTTCATTTACTACTTGAGAAGATGAAGAAGATGATGAAGGTTCTTCTGATTGTTGTTGCTCGTCGTTCTTTGAATTGTCTGTAGTAGTACTTGAAACTTCCTCCATTTTGTGAATTGCAGATGGACTACAAGCGTCTTTAGAAAACAATCTTGAGCTGATAATCGATTTTCTGATTCCTCCGGAAGAAAGGCTGATTTTGAAATCACAGACTCCCGACGTAGTAGTAGTACTCAGGTTAGATTTGACATTCAGGACAATGGAATTCTGGACCTGGTAGATATTTCGGCTACTCAAATATCTTAATACTACAAGTCCTCCCCGAACTTTACCAGCCATTCACTGGAAATTGCAAATATTTTAAAACATGTTTTACAGTACCACAGTAAAAGCAATTAAAGCAAATATGCAAGGGATATTATCGTAAATTGATGTACCTATTAGTACCTACCAGTACTCTTAACTCCTGACACAGCCCAACAGATAAGAAACAAGGCAGTAGATTTTTCCTTAAGAATTTTGATAGTGTTCCAAAGGTTCCAACTTCCAAATCGGTTGCCGGCTCCAAGAGTTCCAAGAACCACTGCCACACGAAATTGCATGCAGAGCAGACAAGAGAGATTTAAAACTAGCGCGTAGTTCGTACTTGTGTGTATGGGGTAAGTTGCGAGGAACAAAGACAAACGCGTATGAAAGCTGCCAGCAGCATTATTGCATTGGCATTGTGAGATCATCTCCGAGTTCCGAGTTCTTCTGGTTCTTCTATACTGTTTTTTGAAACCTTCTTCCATCTTACACTATACAAAATGCGGAGGGATGGGAGGAAGATCTTGGGAAAAACTTGTATCGCAAGTGGTAATTTGAAAGCTAAAGCTTTAATTAGTCAAATTAGTATACCCCAATATGCAGTCAGCAGTGGTGCATATAGTGCAAAAGCTGTATTGAAATGTTACTTTTTAAACGCTTCAACGTTGAATGCAGGGAGCAATTGAAGCATGAAATGGAAGTATCTTGTGCTTGCTGTGTCTTATATCTAATGATAAGCGTGACGATGTAGTCAACAGTTCAGCAGTTTTATTGTTTGCGCTTTCAATGTGCGAGTAATTAATAGAATATTTTCCACCTCTTTGCTTTCCATCTCTTTACTTTCCACCTATTCCAATAAGTTAAGATTGCGGGATACTACTGAAAGCGATTATGTGGGTGGTTATTACGCAGGATCTATAAACCGGTGTTGTAGTAAACTCCTGTTTATAGACCCTGGTTATTACGCTTCTATAAATCATGATGTTTTTACCCAACAAATGCCATGACGCTTCCTTCGGTGCAAGTTTTCATTAATCGTGGTTGAACTCTCATTACTTTCCAGGGCTTATAGACAGCAGCGTGATGCTTGTCTCCTGTCTATAAATCCTGAGTACTTTCCTACTGCTTGCTTACTTCACTTGGAACTTCAATCTTGCAATACAAATCTAAAAGTCGAAGCTTTCACAGCAATATGACAACATTAAACTCTTTGAAACTCTTAAAGATTACTTTCACTGCATTAATGATAATTGTGTTACTTTTAAATTTCTTATTGACATTGTACACAGATAGCACCTCAAAATTACCCGAAGGCCAGGCTGTGCTAATGATGCCTACGGACTCAAACTCTGGGATCGGAAACCAACTTTTCTCCTACGCAATAAGCTACAGCTTATCTAGGCGGTTTAACATTCCTCTTTTACTCGTTGTTCGAAAGGGCACTGGCAAACCGAAGCAGTCGAAAAATAGCAGTAACATTAGTACCAGAGATGCCTTCATTCAAAGCTTTATTCTACCCAAAGCGAGGTACTTCAAGGAGGAATATCTCCCAAAGAAAATTTCCTCTTATGATATAACATGTGAAATGGGAACATATAAATCTCTGATTCCTAAGGAAGCTCTCTCAAAAGACTTCTTAATGATAGGACCGAGTTGTAATCCCCGTGACATGCTTGCAGTGCTTGCCCCTTACAAAAAGCAACTGCAGACTATTAAGATCAAGCTAAATAAATTCTCATTTTACAACGACTACCGGACTTGGAAAACCTTAATTCAACAAGCGTCCTGGCCTGTAGCCGTAGACATCCGACGAGAGGACCAAATCAATTGGGATTGGAATGCTACAATCAAATACTTTCAAGCTGCGATGAAAAAAATGAAGACAGATTCGCCTAAAGGTCAGAATCCTACGTTTTTTGTCTTCTCAGATGAAATGGAGTTGGCGAGAAAAATGTTGGTCAGAGAGGGATTGTTCTGGGCTGAATTAAGAGCACACATTTTCTTCATCTCGGACTCATTTAAGGGACTAACGAACATTGAAGAGCTTGATTTGATGATACGGTGCAAAAGCATTATAATATCTGGCAGTACGTTCAGCTGGTGGGCAGCTTATCTCATGAAGGAGAGTGGAGAGAAGATAGTCATCAGACCTAAGTTAAATCCAGCTTACTTCAACAACGCAACAGAGGCTAACAGTGAGTATGGAAATGGATATCCTGACGAATGGATTCCAATGGATGTTGAGCCTTGAAATCGAATGATTTACAATATTGGTAGCGTATCCTCTGTTAAAAGAGAAATGTAATATGTCTGTGTGAAAACAACTTGTGTTATAAAATTCACAATAAAACTTTGCTTGTTGCAATTGCCAGTGTCTTGTTTCGGGTATTTTAATAGATTTCAATATGTTACAGATAGTGGAATTAATTATAAAAAATTGTGTAGTGTGTACAGGAATAATAAGTGTTGTTTAATCCTGTACACACTACTACACACCATGTTTTTAATAGGAAATTGAAACATATTTTTATTCGAGGAATGAAACGTGTGCGTCCAAAGATTTTATATTATTCTTTTAAACCACACACATATACTAGTACACACACACACAATCTGAAGCATAAAAACGACATGCTTATGCTTGTGGTGAAAGTGACTTAGATTCTTTTGGAGAGTGTCCAAGTCCAAAGAGACCTCAACTGTCATTGTCAGACACTTTTCTCACTCCTCTTCACTTGTCACTACTTGTCAAGTTATCTTCTTTTTATAGGGTTCCATAATAGGGAGCTAGAATGGGACTACAGAATACAGGACTTGTGACTTGGAGCTGTAGACTTTCATAAGAATGAAGGAAAGTTAATTTTCTTCCGGTGCAAGGGCAAGGACACGGATTTTCAGCTTTCATTTCATGTGAATTGTGTGTGTTCCACCTCCGTTTTCGTTACACAGCTTTGCCAAGCATTCTCAGCTTCAGCGTCGTTTAGTTAAAAACGCAGAAATATATCTGAGATGAAAGTAGCAGATTGATAAGGTTCTATCG
>Ga0194135_10002349_pt1 | contig 11473 bp, 11 predicted proteins | sample LitLau_LLRF_2013_FD_134024 | JGI IMG/M metagenome (GOLD analysis project Ga0194135, IMG submission 134024) | Freshwater sediment microbial communities in response to fracking from North America - Little Laurel Run_MetaG_LLRF_2013 (version 2) | ecosystem: Environmental > Aquatic > Freshwater >... | reverse complement strand
TTTCTGCGTAAGCAAAATTTGAATTTTCATGCACCTAACCAAAACAACCTTTTCATCCCCTCTTAACGTAGGATCTTATAGTTTTTATGATGAATATTTAATCTATTTATGTACTAATTAACTAACTGAAACCAGGGGAAAGGTCTATTTTTAACTGGTTGGCACTGGCACTGAGGTGCGATGATTTTTTGATACTTACGTGATATTCATGAGTGTAGAAAGGTCTCTCCAGAACTCCCTTTGGCAACAGATTAGGGGGGAACAAGCGCCAGCGTACTACAAAATTAATAAATTTATTAGAATATACGTAACATAAGTAATTAGCAATTGAACCAAAAAGTTTATTATCCGATTTTTACTTTCTCGCATAATAATACCTATACCTATATTATTGTAGGCATGTGCCTGAACACAATTACCGTAAAAAAGTACCCTATTAGATCGCGTCGGATCTATTTACTTAAATATTTGATACACCCACCTCATGCCTTCGCTGAACTTTTAATGCAGCACCTTTTAGATCAGTTCTTCTTGAAAAAAACTCTTTTTCCGATACATGAAGTCCATCAACCGACGACCATTTTCCAAAAATTAAAGTCTGTGACGATTTGGCCACGTCAAATCTTTCTTCAATGAAAAAACTGTCTTCTGACAATTTTTTCACGTAAAAAAATTGACAATCGTAGGCGACTTTGAATGATTTGTAATTTATTGAAACGGTGGACTCAAAAATGACCCAGGTATACGCGGAGTGGAAAGTTCCCAGCCACGAATTTCGAAGTAGAGTGTTATTTGTCTGAAAAGCATAAGTAAGCCTATACCAAAATTCCAGTAAATAGTTAAAGAAAGCGTTTAATTTCATTTTGCCTCTACATAGGAGGCCCGTTTACGTATTATAGAAATTACACATTTTTCTTAATACTCTATAGAAAGATAGAATAATTAAAAACCAAATAGTTACTGAATACAATATCTCGAAAAAAATAAACAAAGAATTTTTTCTAGTTGCATAAATAGTTGCATTAAATAACACTAGATACATATTGAGGGTCAACGCGATCGCTCGCAAACTGCAAATTGCAAATTTGTAAATTTGTCGCGCCCATGTTTACCGAGCGAAAGTTTGTAAAATTTCGAAATTTTTACACAACGATTCCATGTAATTTCAATCTACATTTTACAATTTACAATCTGCGATCCGCTATGAACACGTTCTATAATAGAGGAGCCTACCTGCGATGCCTACTTGTAGCACGAGCGATAAGGAATAATATCCAGAGGATATCCAGTATTGCTGAATAAGAAATCTAAAAAACCCTCTTACAGCTTACCTACTAAAATTGCACGAAATTCCTGCTGAAACTTCTTAGTTATTGCTGAATTACCCCCGTGCCCGTAAATAACTCTACCTATGTGCAAATATTCATTCAGAAAAACTTACGACTTGAACAAAATCCAAATAGTCCAGGACGTGATGCGAATTTGCGACAACCATAGTAGGCATACGAGGCAATACCTCACCAATAGCACATAGTGAAAACCAGGTCATGTTTATAGTCTGAGACACAACTGAAGATTGTTTCAAAACTCTTACAGCAGTAGCGTCGTTGTCTACGACGTAAAAAACTGCATGCGGTTTTTGATGATGAATAAACGCATCTAAAAAGTCACGTGGAAATGACTTGGTAGGCAAGAAAACAGATAAAAGAAGTATTAAATGGAAAAATTGAAAAACCATTGCGTATTGAATGGATGTATGGATTGGTGTGGCTTGAATGTGGTGTGTCGCAAAATACTTTTTTAATAGGATGATATAATCATATAATAAAGAATTGTTTTTGGGAGTAATAGGTTATTTATGAAATTAATGACAGGTCCTATAGATTGGTAGAGTACTTGGTTGGCAGCACGCACGTCATCATATGCTACAAAATAATATAATTAAATAAAGTGGATGACTCCAGAAGATGTTAGATAACTATACCTCTATCTCTATTAGTGTATTTTCCTAATATAAGAAGATACACTATTGGGCTGCTATTTACAAACGATTTTCGGCCAAAAATAGGTTATTTATGCCGAATAAAATCCTTAAGCTTTTGAAAAAAAAAACTTATATCCGTATGTATGTGAATTCAGGGTGATCCCGAACACCCGGAAAAGATGTTTTTCTCGGAAATGGTGGTTTAACTCAAACCATAATCCTGCTCCAATTATATTTAGGAAATACATAATTCAAAAGAGAACCGGATAGAAAATGATTATGTAGTCGTGAGGGAGATAACACGCATGTTACAACATAATCTAATCATGTTTTGGTAACATTGTTAACTTTTCATACAACTTTGGGAACTTGTGCTATAGCGGTAGCTACCCTACTGGTAAAACGTTGTCTCGATCAGTTTTTGTGCGACCCCAGTTTTGTGGTCAAGGCGGGATGAAGGTGGAAAAAGTTAAGCATCTTAAATAAAAGCTCTTTCTATGCACTATCAACCTTTTCTACATCAATTTTCCATTCTTCCTTAACAAGTTGAATGCATAGGTATAAGCTAAACCCAAATATGCCTGTGTGGTTTGCCAAAGGATTTGCATATAGTTCTTAATCTAGTTCTAGTAGATAGGTAATAATAACCAACTATGTTTCAAAAATTTATAGGTATATTACCAAATTGATAAAGGTTGTTGCTAAAGCTTAAAAATTATTTAAAGTTTGATGAGTGAAAATTAAATGACGGCAGCAACATTCTCAAATCCGGACACCGCAAGTCCTGTAACTCGGTACGTGGACCCAACGTACGGAATTAATTTCCGTTCTTCTTCGCTCAAATCTTGGAAAGCAGAAGTTACAATAAGTTCGTCCAAGTTGTCACCAGCAAAAGTTACCGAAGTAATGTCCCGGCCAGGAATGGGTAGTTTCTGGATGATTTTTCCCGTGCTGGGGTCCACGCAGATTACTTGGTGGCCGCCATATAAAGCTATCCAGAGATGTCCGTTTTGGTCAGTGGTCATGCCATCTGCATCGCCAACGACGTCGTTTTTCTTCAAATCGAAAATCACTCTTCGATTAGCTAGAAAGAGTATTTTTAAATTTATCGGACTGTTTTATTCTTATCGTGGTTTTTGCTTTTTACGGCAGTGGGTGACTTTCAGACTTCTTTGATTATAGTGCATGATATACTCAACAGCAGACTTCAACTTTTTGCATAGACAAACATTGCTGACAAAACATCAACAATCCCGCGGTTAGAGAACTTGGCACTTTATAATATATCTGTACCTAACTATTCAGCAACCTTAGGGGCACCCTTTTAAGATTTTTCATAGAAAAAAAAACTTTTGGTTAAATTTTTCAAGTTAGGATTGTTAAGATTTTTCATCTCGGAAACGAAAAAAATTTATCACTAGGGGTACTCTGTTATTATATTATAAATTATTTATTATTATTTTTTTGATAGGTAATTTACAAATTTTTGCAGTATTTGTTTTCAATAGATCTATGAAGGGTCGAGACAGCTGTCGACTCGACCCCGCTATTTCGATCCGAGAACGAAAATACGCTGTTCATCGTGCTTTATCGGTTTTGAAAGGCGGTTCTGTTTTTGCAGACTTTTCAATTTCGTTTTCTGAAGAGATGGTTGGTTTGTATGAATTTTTTGTACGGAGTTCATTTTAAGGCTTAAAACCTCTAACAAATGCCAAAAAAACGGATAATAAAATTTTTGGTTTAGTCCCCAATTATGGTGGGTACATCATACATACATACAATCCCTCCTACTGTGCAGGACTATAAATACATACATACCTATATTACCGTTGGTGACGTCATAGTCGTAGGCCACAATATTAAAAGCCAATGTATCGGCGTAGTAGAAAGTTTTTTGGTCTTTCGACCAAGTAAGGCCATTACCGATGCCAACTTCGGGCAGAATGTTTCTCAGCTTTTTATTGTTTCCCAGTTCATACAGAGCTCCCTGTTTGTTTTCCCAGGTTCCTCGAATTTTTCCTCCCATTGTTCCAGCTAGCACTCGCCCTGTTGGGTCGCATTTTCCGTCGTTGAACCTAAAAAGTTAGGTACACAGTGTTGTAATAGTAGTAAACGTCGCGTCGTAGTAGTACCTCATCTATATACATATATATATATAAACATAACATTCGGCAATAAGATTAGCGATGGAAGTTTCCCAAAATAAATTGATTTTAAAATTACACTTATTTTGATTGCTTGAATAAAACGTACCGATTGCTGGGTCGATCCGTTTCGACAGTATCGAGTACTTCAATGTCGGATTTGGGTACTTTTTCCGATACTCCATCCCATTTGATGACTGCTAGGTCGTGTCCTAGTCCCACAACAAACTTGTCGTTCGTCCCCTTAACAGGAAGTATAAAAGATACAAACGGAGCATCTATAAAAAAATTCGATGTAATAAGTAGTATAAAGTCAAAAAACTTTGAAATTATGTCTGACTGAGCTACCTGCTTACCTACTTATTATACACCATTCTAATTTTTTTTGAACTCTGGTCAAAAGTTTATAATATGTGTTATATACCTATTATATGTACATATACTAGGTATGTACGACGTTTTTTTTTGGGCACGATGGGGGTCGCAATTATTAAGATTCAAATTTGAGTATGATGTTTTTATGGTAAATGCATGTGAAGGGCGAGTTCGTTAATGGTAAAAATCGGAAGGGGTGCGGGTAAAAGTGGGGGTTTAATTTTTTTTAAATCGAAAAAATAGTAAATGTTAGGTGATTTTATCTATCTTCGTGTTGTTTGAAAGCTCTATAAATATTCTATAAGTTTTTTTTTTCAAAAAGGTTGTTCATGCGATCCCCCTTTGGGGAGAAAAGTGGGCAAAACAAGAAAAATTTAGAATTTGCGCGCGAGACCTTAAATGAACGCTCTCACTAGTCACTAAACGCTGGGTACAACCTTTTTACCATCCATTGGTTTTTTAAAATATATATAAGCGAAATAAATAATAATATACAATCGTCTTTAATGCTGTGGCTCGCCAAAGGATTTTTTGTATTACTTGTTTTTCTAAATAATTTTATTTATTTATTAAAATAGCTCATCCAATGAGCATGAAAGTTTCATTCGGACATTCTTAGACTTCTTTTTAGACTTATCATGAATACCCTTATCATAACTTAATTGGTTTGTTTTTTAGAAGGATTCAAAATTGCGCCGGATAGAAAATGATTATGTAATTAGGAAGGAGATGACACGCATGCTCCATTGTATCTAACCATTTTTATTCTTTTTTGCAATCACAATACAAAAAGTTTTTTTTCTTCAAATGAGGTAACTTCTTCAGTATTGGCCTGGGTGTTGTAATGGGACCAGAAGCCAGTAAAATGGTCTCTGTACGCTAGACATCAGATCTAGGTGGCCTTTACTGGCGACATCATTACATTACAACACCCAGGCCAATGCAGGTGAAGTAACTCCAGGGTATAGACAGACACAAAAACAAGAATAGATATAATGGATATTTTCATTTACAAATTGTTAGCGTATATTTCAATAGCTCTATGCATGGTCGAGACAGCTGTCGAATCGACCACACCGCTTAGTGTAATTTAAAAAAAGACACATTATATCGAATTTTCGGTTTTCCGACTTTCGATATCGTTTTTGCCGACTGTAACATTTTCTATTCAATGTTTTTAAGGGATGGATGGGTTTATTGACTTCCTTTTTGTAAATAGGTTATTTTTAGGTTTAAGATCTTCAATAATAATTCTAAAAATCTTCAAATTTTTGTTATACAACTCTTTCTTAGGTACCGAATTACGGGTAACTCTGAGATTTTCTGACTTCCTGGTTCGAAAAGTGAAGGCCTCAACACAACCAGGGGTTAGACATAAGATACTAACCAACTTTGGCGTGGTAGTTCTTTTTGGTTGCAGGGTCGTGTCTTACGATGACTGCGCTGGGGATGTCTACCAAATAGAGCTGTTTTCTTCCGCTGTCCCAGTGGGGGCCTTCGCCGCATGCCAAAGGGCCCGTGATTTGTTCAATTTTGAAAGGAGACATGCCAAGAAGTTGTGCTATAAAAACAGACGACAAAAACCTTTCAAAACCGCTATAACTCTTTTGTGTTTCAAGATAATTTTGTTTATATTCGAAAGTGTTTTGCTAATTGGTCAAAGTTTTCGAAAATTTAAATACACTTGTACTTAACTTACAAACGAATTGATAGAATATAGCTTGTATAAATCATGGGCATTCATATGTAAATATTTCCTAATAAATCCTAAGAAATACAAATTTTCATAAATTTAGTTAAGTTAAACATAGGCGACACCCGTGAGACCGAATTCGGGGGGAGAATTCAGAAGTTTACTTTAGTTTAGTTTATTAAAAAATTAATTAAAAGAGGGGTCATGCAAATAGTTTTGTAGGTGGTACGTGTAGATACCTATGGACTTTTTATTAATAAGCTAAGTACCTATGCCAGATTGTCTTACCTTTGGTGATTACTGCGACAGTTGAACAAAAGTGCCGGTTAGAGTAAAATTATTGTATGCTGTGGTTTACCTAGTAGAGATAAGTACATATAACGTACATAGGAAACGTAGTAGCGACAATACAGATTAAGATAAGGTAATTATTCATAAAATACCAGAACCCTAAAAAGAACACTAGGAACAAGATACGTATTCTGATAATACCATTATTACATACATAAATATTGGTGGGTACATATTGAATTTTTTTAGTTGGAAAGATGATAAATTCCTACGATAGGTACGTATGTAGGTACCTATAAATATTATGGTTTGGTTATGATCTCGTATATGCATGTCTGTACGTATAAGAACAGCGTAGGTAGTTAACCTATTAAGGATCTAAATGTTCGGGCATACTATTAGGTAGAATTGCCTTTTACCTGGGATTTGGGTGTATGTGTTTTGAGGTTCCCCTTCAATGGTATGACAAAATCAGATTTAGCATAAAAAACTAGGGTGGGACAGTGAAAACCGTTCCTCTGTACAGGGCCTCGATTCGCCGTAAAGTTGTAAAAATCGGGTCCTGGATACGTCATTAGGTTTGTCTCTTAAGGAGGGGCGCAAACTTGCTTAATTTTTGAAACTTTCAATACCTACTATTCACGGAAAATTTAGGCCCTGCTCAGATAAATGGTTTCACTACCCTATATCATAGTTTTTTTTTTACGCTCAATCTGAATCTGTTATAATAACTGATACCATAGTGGAGAAGCCCATTTCGGGTTGAACAAATGATTGGTAGCGATGCATCGTATGTAGGTACTTATTATTAAATTATTCTACTCTCTTATTCTTAAATGATTGGTAGCGATGCATCGTATGTAGGTACTTATTATTAAATTATTCTACTCTCTTATTCTTATTAGGCACCTAACGACGACCTCTGGTTAAGTTCATAATCAGAACATCCATTGTATTTTCCCAATGGTAATCGCCTATGCTTAGTTATAAGATTAGCTAATTGGAAGATGATTAGAGGTCGTCGTTTTGGCCTTAATATAATAATTTCTGTCACAATATTATGAAAAGACCGACAAGACGTCGGCCATGACACTTATTGTGGTTATGACGTGGCACCAGCAACGTGGTTCTAATAGTAACTTCTTTGGCGCGTATATATTCAAACATAAGTTCCCATTGACCTGGTGTAATCAGGGGCTTTCCTAGTACTGGGAATAATGTTATCATCGGCAGCGAAGTTGGTTAAAGTTATTACACATTCGGTGCTAAGCTTATGTGTGTCAGACCAATAGAAGGGTGTCGATAGTCCCGGGGCTCTCTTAATACTGTGATCAACAAAGAAGTAGGTTTAATTTACACAACCTTTTAAGTGGCGGTCATTCCAGACGACCGGTAAACAATGTAGTAAATCTTCAAGGGAGTGCGGCAATAACATAATCTCCAATAAAAATCGATGGTAGGTTAGGTATGTACTTGCTTAAGTACTCTTGTACAGGATATACCTATATGGGAGTTAATAACCAATTAAAGATAATAATAATTATTACAAAGATTTCATGATAATTTTAATGACAACAACCCCGCACTTTCATGTATGATTCGCCTAAATAAAAAAAAAATAGATTAAAAAAATATTTAAAGAATAGCAGGTTGATTTTCATATCCAGAAACACCCAGACCAGTTACTCGGTAGGTAGACCCAACATAAGGAATCAGAGTGATTTCTTCATCTGGCAAATCCTGGTAAGAAGAAGTTACAATAAGCTCGTCGAGATTGTCGCCGGCGAACGTTACAGAAGTAATATGGACGCCGGGAATAGGGAGTTTCTGGATGATTTTTCCCGTACGTGGGTCCACGCAGATGACGTGGCATCCGCCATATAACGCAACCCAGAGGTTTCCGTTACGGTCAATGGTCATTCCGTCAGCGTCGCCTTGCACCTTGTTTTTCTTCATATCGAAAATAGTTCTGCGGTTACCTGGAAGTAAAAAATCGTTAGTTTGCATCTGGCTTTTTTAAAAACACTAAGTAATACTAAGTAAATATAATTAAACTATTATCATAATCATTTTTGTTAGTGTTTAGAGTTAAGAAATTGTGGTCGCGTTTTGAATGTTATCGCCCATCTATACCGCAGCCTTGTTGAAAACCACAGATATTAAAATCATGCATTTACGATACTATGTATAAGCTGAAAATTAATTTGAATGGGACATGTTGTTGTTGTTGTTGAGGGACAGGGAGGCATTTTGCCCTTGATGTAGGCTACATAGTGGGCCCATTGAACTATAGTCGGTGCGACACCAAACACTGACTTCACTGCACTATAACACCATTTTACTAATGTTATAATGGGACCTCAAGATTATAGTGGGTTCCGAACCACTTAGGGGTTTGATTAGAATCACATGAAGTTAAGAAAAATTCAGTGGTGACGGGAATTGAACTAACGACGTCTGGTTTGTTAGACCAGCGTCATAGCCGCTCGGACAATGAATGAGACATAATATGGGTGTTCAAGGTGACAGGAATTTAAATTTCGAATCTTGCACAGTGTATAAAATCAAAATTTCGATTCGGGACAATGTTCACAACACTTGGTTGCATATCAGAAAAAAGCTGAGCGGCAGTCGTGCTTAGCTGACGGGGACGTCGCATCCATCCCCATACCGGCGGAGTCCGATTCTCCTATCCTACTACAAACACCTTCCTATTTCCTACATAATTGTTTTATGGATTCGGACAGCATAGCCCTAGAGCCTACTACTCTTGTAAACCATTCAATTTTGAGTTGAGTGAGAAGCCAATATCCGTGACAGCCTCAGTGAAAAAACGTTAAACTTTAACATTCAATCCAGAAGCTGATAACGTAAATATTAATATTTTTAGTATGGTTTCCAGTAGTAATATCTTTCCTGGATTGGTAACTGTAACATTTATTGGCACTACATTTCTTTAGAGACTCATATAGCCCTAACCCCATACCAACTTGCCACATCCTCTTAAGAGAAAATACTTACTGATATCTCCAGTTGCGAGATCATAATCGAATGCGTCAACAGTATATGCCAGAGAATCGATGTAGTAGAAGGTTTTGCTGTCTTCTGACCAGGCAAGACCGTTAGCAATGCCGATTTCGGTGGCAAGCGTGCGTACTTTCTGGTTTTTGCCGAAGTTGTAAAGTGCTCCCTGTCGAGGCTTAACGGTCCCGAACCCGTATCCCTGGTCCATGGTGCCAGCGAAGACTCGCCCAGCCGGGTCACACTTTCCATCATTGATCCTAAAAAAATTAAAAAAGCTCATAAAAAGGATAACTAACAAATTTCCTAATTTTAGTTGATTCCCAAACGTCTTCTCTAGACTCTACCCAACTAGCTGAAAGGCATGCAAGCCAAATAAACTGCCCGTCATAAGACTTTCACTTATTGCTACCCGCCCATAGTAATTTTCCATAATAAACTGTTTTATAAAAAAGATCCTAAGGCCCTTACTTCGCCAATAAAGACGTTTTTATTTATTTGGAGTTTGTTTAAGTTTTCGCACCATTCAATCTTTTTCGTTGCGGTCAGGAGCGACTGGCAAACAGTGTGAAACATAAGTAATGTCATACATTATGTATGTATACGTACGATTTTTTCCCAGTGTGATCTATACGAGCGGGTTATGGGAGCCGCCACTGCAACCTAGTGGCTTATTGTGAACATCCGTATAGAATAGACCCTAATTGACCTCCAGTTTAGCGTGGAATCCGAACCACGTGACACATTAGCCGCGACAGTCAATGGGAGAGTCACAAAAACTCGCATATCATTCGTCGGGGTGAATCCCTTGATATGCAAGTACATGCTGAGCCCACCTTCACTCTCACCTTTGATTACCGCTGCTAAACTGTCAACTGTAGGCCAGTACATATTGTTCGAAGAAGCAGACCATAGTATAGCATGTGTTAAGCATGTGCGGTGTCCCTACCAAGTACGGTCCGTCGTTAATGTTGCTTAACAATGGATGGAACGCACACTTTGTTTCTCAACTAGGCTGTACTGGCCCATGTGTGTAAGGTTGTACGTACCTGTTTTTAGGGCGGTCAGACTCGATGGAGGAAATAACTTCAATGTCAGATTTGGGAACCTTGTTTGAAATACCGTCCCACGTAATCACAGCGAAATCGCGCCCTAAACCAACCACAAACTTGTCGTTTTTACCTTTAACTGGTAATATAAAGGACACGAAGGGAGCATCTGTAAACAAAAAAAAGTGATCAATCAGAATGATATAAAATATCAGGTATCAGTAATATGAAAAGAAATCGTCTACCGCCTTTATGATGGATAGTTCATTGTTCTCGGTTAGATCTCAATTATTCTACTGGTCTCGGCCTTCCTTCGATATAAAAAATTGGTCTAGCTTTCAATAAACTTACCAACTTTTGCGGAAAAGACTTTATTAGTGGCAGGGTCGTATCTGAAGATGAGAGCTTTTGGTATGTCTACCAGGTAGAGTTGTTTTCTGTCGCTGTCCCAGTGTGGGGCTTCCCCACAAGCCATCGGCCCAGTGATTTGTTCGATTTTGATCGGAGACATACCTAGCTCCTGGAAATGGGAAGGAACTGACCAATTTTTCATTGCCTCGGAATTATTTTTGAGCAACATGTACCTCTCAAGTAGTTTTAAAAACTAATAATAATGATAAAAATAAAAATAATAGTGCTTTATTACCAGCGGATATTTCTCACCATAATCCCGCGTTCCTTGGGTCACATTGCACCCTTTGTCACACGATCGCCACTGTAAGTGCACCTCGGCCCTCGGGGTTGCAGAATACGGCGGCTACGCCGCCGTGTAACTGACTAGAATATCACTCCTCGATTTGCCACACGATCGCCGGCTTCGCTTTTGGTTAGTAGTTCAGGTTAGGTTAGGTTTGGGTGCAATGTGACCCAAGGAACGCAACTTTGATTGGGATTATGGTGAGATCTAGCCGCTTCA
>Ga0194135_10002348_pt1 | contig 11477 bp, 5 predicted proteins | sample LitLau_LLRF_2013_FD_134024 | JGI IMG/M metagenome (GOLD analysis project Ga0194135, IMG submission 134024) | Freshwater sediment microbial communities in response to fracking from North America - Little Laurel Run_MetaG_LLRF_2013 (version 2) | ecosystem: Environmental > Aquatic > Freshwater >... | reverse complement strand
CTTGCAAAAATTGTACTGACTGTTCATGAAATTGAATTGCTGCTGGGAAGAGTGTAAAAAGAACGATAGTTCCAAACACGCTAAGCGTCGGCATTGCCAAAAAATATGGCATAGGTATAACAGAATGTAACCTAATTGTTGAGTAGGTGCTACTTATCACAATTATTCCCCCAGAGCAAAGCAGAAACGGAAGAAAGAATATCATTGCTTCGTTTGTCATTTTCTCTAAGATTTTAAAACAGTTGTACACCTCGACGAGCTCATAAGGTCCAGGATTCCGCAAAGAACCTGTTGATCGGAGCCATTGCAGGTTTTTTTGTCGAAGATTCGGAAACACCAACTGTTTCCAATTCTTTAAGGGTACAAGCCATTGATTTAGCTGGTGAACCACAGACAGTGCTGTAATTACGAGAATGCCAAGCGTGTGAAATGCTACGATTAGGAACAGAAACAAAATTTCGCAAGCATAAATTAAATAGGTAATTCGGATTGTTAATTTGACAGTGCGTACAATAAACGAGGTTTGATTTGTTAAGAAGTCTAAAAATAAACATAGAAAGTCGGTTTCAAAAATGATGATTATTGAGCCCATGAGGAACAGAATCAATAAAAAACATTTATGAAGAACAGGAAGAATCCATTCCACTACTTTCGTCGCTGGATGTTTGTAAGTTAATGGAAGGAAAACTGTAAATAAAGTAAATATATAAAAAATTAAATACGAGTTATGTACCAATATCAAGCATTAATTTACCGTATTTTCGCCAGTAAAAAATAGACGCGTAATTGAAGACAAAACAGATATTAGAATGGTTTTTGAGCATTGCGTGTGAACAAGATATCCCCAGAGTCCAAGCAAACCCGGCCATAAATAACATAATCACGTGAATTGCAAGGGAAGAATTTGGCATGGGAATGTACTTTATCTTAAAGATAAGGTAAGCTAACAAGAGCAATACATTAACTAATCCGGAAATGAAGAAAAATAAAAACCATGGAAATAAACCATTTTTGCTCCAAATGAAAAGCTTTGATTTAGGATTATATTTCAGAATTCTACTGGGACAGAGCTTAAGTGTTAGCAGTAAGGAATCCCAGATTTTAGTAGGTAACAAATTAGGGAGGCACTTTTGATTCATCTTCTCGAAGATCAGCGTTAAAATCACTTAATGGGTATTTATGCGTGTTGTAAGTATAAATTAATTAAACGCCGAATTTTTATACGACAGCTGGGCTCCTTATGAACAGTTTTTGATGATTTTGATCGCAAAAACTTAGGTATTTCTAAAAATAATGAAAATAAATTTTTAAACTAAAAAACTACGTATTAAACTTTTACGAAAAATGTTGTGCGTTGTACTGGATTCAAAGTTGTGACACAATGCTACATCAAAGATCTTTTAAATATTCTCAGGCGCTGTATTAACCTATGCAGTGACTTCCACTAACTACTTGTAACTTGATTGAGCAAGTAAAATGCTGGACATACACTTTGGATGTATATACTTCGATATGGAGATCGTATCTACTCTTTTTTGTCCAGTTGCAGGTATGACCTCTATGGTGAAATGTTTTTGTGCTTTTTATCAAAAATTTCCAAAAGCTTATGATAAATTCAGGTACTCTGGTAATCAGATAATTTTTGGGTATCCCTTTCCTAGTTCTTTCGTCATAGAATTTATTCTAATTCCCGTATCTCTTGTTCTGAACTTTCTCTAAAATAATTTAATTACGAGACTGGGAAATCTAAGGCAGTTTTTGAGTGCCTAAAGAGGCACCTGAAAGTTCTAGCTATAAATATGCTCTGAAAAATACATTGCTCAATTATTTTCCAGTAGCTCGTTTCCTGTTTGTTCTTTTTATTTCTTCATATGTTTAATTTATATGAGCGGATGCTCTAGAGTTTAACAACATTCTGATTTGTTAAATAAATAAAACCAATCTTTGCAAATAATTCAGAACTGGTAAAGCCAGAAATTGTATTCAAATCGAAATTGCTCAATAAGGTACCTGGAATTCAGCATGTTCTACGGAAATTCGGTGCTTGAAAGGGATGTTCAAAGACATTCCTCGGTATACCTTTCAAATAATCTCTACCGGTGACATTATTATCAAGTACATTATTGAGCAACCGCAATGTCGCAATCGATTGCGAGAAATCAATAAAACAATATCCTGAATTATAATTTGACCTCATACCTGAAGCAAAGAAGTCCATTCATAACAAATCAAAAAAGCTGCAAATGCAGCCGTGATGAAGCTAAGAAGGAATGTCTGTTTAATATACTTATCCAATAATCTCATAGAGATTTCTTACGTGAGACGATTTTTATGGATATAGCACTATTTTATGAATATTTATATTTGGATGAATTACATATCATCTTAGTCTCTATCTAAAAATACTAATAAAATAATCTAATCTTCTTACATATAATGAGATGTAGGTAGTATTTTGAATAGCTCTGTCACTTTTTACGTTTTTACGTCCTTGAATTACTCCAAGAGGTTTCTTTAAAAAATGAGAAGAAATCGAAATATCAGAAAAATAGCATAAATTTTAAACTTTCTATCCCACTTAAATCTGGATGTGTTTTTTGGTGGTGGTCAGGGATAAAAATAGATTTTAACCCTTCGGTTGCTCAAGTGCCCTCACATGCGTTTCTCAGCATTTCTCTTTAAGCAATCCCTCATTTCATGTATTTCTTTACTGATTATGTCAAAAGATAATATTTCTCATTTTAATCGAAATGAAACTCGTAATTGAAACATTTGAAGGATTAAAACAGCATTTTTGGGGTCAAATTCAAAACTCTTCACTTTCACTGTTGCTTCCAGAATTATATTTTTTCAAACAACTAACCAGGTAAGTCCCTCAGGTGCAAGTCGAGTTGGGGGTCGTGTTATATACCCAAATCTTCATGATAAAGCGTAGAACGAGAGTCTAAAGTCCGTTTTGTGTTAATGTGAAATGGGGTCTTGCAGGGTCAAGGAGAAGGCGCGCGCCATAAGCATTACAATAGTAGGGATTCAGAGGGGAGGTCCCGTTTAGAAATTTTCCTGGACCCCGCGAACACGACGTGAGGCCTGAGAAGGGTTTCTCTCTCCGAACCTCCCACTATAGCATTGCTTATAGTGCGGTCCTTCTCCCCGACCCTGCAGGGTCCCATTTTACATTAACACAAAACGGTATTTAGATTCTCGTTCCACGCATTATCATGAAGATTTTGGTATATAACACGACCCCCAACTCGACTTGCACCTGAGGTACTTACCTGGTAAGTTTAGATAACGATTTCTTGAGGCAGTAATCATAAGAATATAATAATAATAACGAAAACAACAAAACTATTACAGAATTTAGTAGTAGACAAGTCAGAACTCAGAAGAACCTGTTGTTGAAATGCATGACACGTAAATCCTGAGTAGTGCATTAATACATATGGTGCATATGAGTATTATGAACTTGAATGTCTTAATGAACAAACTGGACGTGAAGGAGAACAGGGAAACTCATGTGACGGCACTAGAGCAACCGAAGGGTCAAAATCAATTTTTATCCCTGACCAACACAAAAAACACCTCCAGATTTAAGTGGGATAGTATGTGCAGTTACTCAACTTGAGTCTGACATTGTTGTGTGTCATAGTAATTATAAGTTTAAGTTGTCAGTTAAATAATTCAACAAATTAAGATGTAAGTGAGACTGGGTGATTAATGTCAGGCAATTCTTTTAAAAGAATGAATGGGCAGGCATGGGTGGGTTGGTAAAATTGAAGCTGTAAGGGGACGGGCGGGTGAAGGTTGGGAATTGTTGCCCATACTCATCTGTAGTGTTCAACTCCATCTCTCATTCGTAACGTAGGTGTTTATTTTGTCCTCCTTCTGTTATTGGCTGATGTCTTTTTAATGTATGCAATTTTACAACAATAAAGTTATACGAATCCATATCAATGATATTTTTGCTAGTGTCAAACATGGCAATCATGTGTCTTTGTAACGTAAACAGCACCTGATTTGTTTCCTTCTGCAGCTAATGTTTATCAGTTTTTATAACCTTCACAAATTGACATATCTACTTCAATTTGAAAAACAGCAAACTACTGAGGAAACCGTAACCCCGTTGAACTTCGGCTCGTAGTTTTGCAAATGTTGAACTCAAGCATCAGTTTATCATTTGCAGTTTACTGACGGAACCAATTTAATTTTGTTTTAGACCTTAGACGTTATTTTAAAACATCTTACTAATTCGCACATCTTATTCTGCCACTTCTATCCAACTTTCAACAGAATAAAGAAACGATTTAAAATGGAAATTTACAAACATTTAATCAGATATCGATTGCCGAAGAAAGTAAAGAATTCCGGCCTTCTTCCCAAGTCTATAATCTATTTTGTTTGTGGACTCGAAAATTTAATATTGATTAAACTTGGATAGTTTTCATAACCTGAAAGTGAAGCTTTAAATAAGAAATATATTCTGACCATTGTGATCATGCTTGAATAGGAGAAAAATATGTATTCAAGTTTTAATACTGAGTTTGAAAAAACAAGAACAAAATTGAATATATAGTAATTACTCTTTGGTCTGCCAACAGCAGAAATTCTGATTCTTCTTAAGGAAAAAAAACTTTAATAATTGATGCTACAAGGAAAAGGAGTTTTGGCTTTCTTACTTTTAGTTGAGAAAAATTAAATGTTTACCTAAAAATTTTATTCCAGCAGTCTTTGAGTGGATAAAATGTCGATGATATAAATATTATTTTAGGGTTTATATTAGAGACATGGATTCAATCGCAATTGTGGCTTGGAAAGATTTACAAAGTAAGCAGAAGCCATTTAGCCCAGAGATTGGACTTATATGCCCGACATTCATATGGTCTGTCTGACGATTACAGGAATGATTCCATTATCTAAATTATTTAAACAAATTGATGAAGCGACTAGTTTCTCGGAAACGTTGAAGAGAAAGTGCTTCAACTAATTCAAAACTAGAAAATCAAACTAGAATCGCAATTTTAAAAGGTTAGATTATCTCGATTTTAATTTTCGATAAAGGGCAGTCTCACTCCCACTCAATATTCTGCTTGAAATGGTATTCGTAATTTATGCAAGATTTGTTTAACACGGGTAAAACAAACATTAGTTATTCAAATCTCTGTCACAGCAATAAAACAAATCTTAATAGAAACAGGACATTGGCTTGGAAGATTTGTCACCAACTCAAGATACAGAAAGCGGTTTTTGCAACTACTCCTTAATTCGCTTTTTCTATGGCTTCCAAAAATCCAAAAAGAAAGGCTGAGACAGACAACGAAGACATCATTCAGCGGCCGAAAGAGCCAAGCTACTTGGGCTGTAGTATTAACTTTGGTCTTTCGTAAACCAATTTCAGTGAATTCAATTTTGAGACAAGCATGCTTTGCTATTCTATTGCAAAACATGTTTGGATTAATGTCATGTGAGTTTCTTAGTCTTATTTCGAGTCAGTTTAATAGATTATTTCAATCCTTTAGTCGCGCTCCCTCAGTCTAATCACGCTCACTACAAGCACTTTAATCTTGTTTCTGCGTTCCAGCTGTGCAAACTCCAACTGAAATAGTAAGGTTAGTCAGGTACCATTGAGTTCAAAGGTCTTAAGCTTCACAAATCATTCAATTTCTGGTATTCCTAAATTTTGCAAAAATGGCATCTCAAGAAGTTTGGAATGTGACAAAAATATTCTTCCGATATATGTCACCGATAAACTACATAATAGTATACGATGCAAAAAGTAGAACAATCCACAGAAACACAAAACAAAAAGGATGGTTTTATTCTCAAGTTTGTCTCGTAATTGTATCAGCAGTCGTTGCTATATATTTTGTGATTAATTCCAACGCACCATTGGAAAACAATTTCCAAACCACTCAATCTATGGTTTACATGTTTGCATTTTTATACGGCGGAGCTGCTGGGCTTTACTTGATATTCACAATTAGCGTGGGATTTCGTGGAGACATTTTCTACAGCTGCTTCAACACAATCATCAAGATGCAACAAAAACTGCAAAGTAATTACGCGTAACATTTTATTGTAACTGAAATTCAAAATAAACTAGTACAATTTTTATTTCTATTCATGATTTAGATCGTACGGATCCTGGGGCAATTAAACTTAAAAAAGAGGACTCGAAGCTTCTGTATATGTCGATCACAATAATTCTCTGTTCCGTTTACTTCCCGTGGTTGCTTGGTACCGGTTTAATTTATCTAGAGTTGGATCCGTTCTCATTCATATTGCGAGAGATTAATTATCGTTCATCAAATAACGTTTTGATATTGGCCATGAAATGCCTAATGTGCTACTACAGCTCTCACATAGGTTGGTATGGAATATCCTCTGTTCTTCTGATAATGTTGATTGAATTGCATTATGGGTATTGTTTGATTAGCAAAGGATTAGACTTGGTTACTGATTTGACTCGAACTGTAATGCATAAAAAACCTAGTTTTCAGTTGAAAAGAGAATTGGCAATTACCCGAGAAGTTTTGTATACAATCAAGTTAATGCGATTGATTTTACCTCTGGCGGACGAAGCCTTTTATGTAATCTTACCATTTTTGTTGTTGTTGGGGGAAATGGTTTTTGTTTCTTGCACTTATGCGACAATAAAAATGTACGATTCCATTCCAATGCCATTTTTCTTAGTTCTGCCTAGTCTAGCTTGTGCGCAAATTATCTTCTTGCAAATCGCTTTGCCTTTCGCAGCGAATGTGCTTGAGAACTCTAAAAGCTCTTTGTTGTTGCTAAAAGCTCTTAAAATCGTACACAAAGACAAGATCTGGATCAGAACAATAAGGGCCACGAGACCGCCGAGATTCAATTTTGGCTCCATGTTTTATGCCAAGCAGTCAACTAAAATTACCTGCTTCGAATGTTGGTTGAATGACACTATTAATATCTTGCTTTTTAAGGAATTTTAAATTCCACCAATATGTCTTAACAGTTCAACTTTTCTTTAAAATAATGTTGGCTATATGCTAGCTTGTTACTCAAAGCGTCGTGTAAGGTTTCTAGAACATGGAACGTAAAGGAAGAACTTTTAAAGCCTGCCATAAACATATTTCATTCACAAAAGTCGTGAGACAGAGAGTTTGATTATCTTTTGCTTTCGGCTATTCCCTTCGGTAAACGGCTATTTCGGCTTATTGCTTGGACTACACTTTCTACACATGGGATTATTATAACTCGTACCCAAAGTGTTCAACAATGCTGGAAAACTACTCTTCACTCTTTAGTTTTATATATATTGTTCCAAATGACAGAGCTGTGCTTAGGAGCCCCATATATTAGATTAACAGGTGTAATGACTCATGTACTTGAGCAACCTATGAATAAATTCAATTCAATTCAATTCAATTAACATTACCATGGGTTAATAATTTATTCAGTACTAAAAACAAAACTTAACTTCATTGCAAGTCAACTAAGTCTTTTACCTTGTTGTTATCATGACTTTTACATTTTTGAATTGCAATTCCTTACCTACCCACACCGCCACACAATATATACGGACCCCTCCCACCCAAGGCCCAACTACACTGCTTGCTTGGCAATTTGACCCATTGCAGTTACTCCTCTAGCCTACATGCTGATTAGTTAATTTGGGTATCTCACTTAATCTCAATATGGCAATCACCTGCCTGAGATAAGTGGCCCTACTGAGCAGTACTGTCCTGCAGGCATTGCAGCTCTACACTACAGTATGCGTGAACGTAGGACCCATCAGCGTTATTTATTTTGCCACTACTGGGACTCGATACACTATAGTAGAGTGCACGAGCATATCCTGTTCTCGCATGAATCCAGTGATTTACCACTGGACCACGGAGACGTGGCTACACTTTTGGTTTACATTTATGGAATTCCTACTTACTCACTCTGTTCAGCAGCACGAATGACCTAACTGTAGAACAGTTTTTCGTTCTCTTTATCACAGTAATTCAAGTCCCAAATACTGAAATACAAAATGAATGTATATTTTGGTACTCAAATCGTTTTTGACATCCCTTCTCTTGCTCTTTCGTCAAATTATTTCTATAGCTCTTGCTAAGAACTTTCATGAGAATAATATTATTAATGAACAGACAAATGAAAGACATTTTAGAGCTTTGGAGGTACCTTAAAGTAGGTTATTTAATTTCGTTTTTTTAAAAATTACATTAATTAAATTATTTTCCAATATTCTTTTTCTGCTTTAGCATTTTTCTTTCCTCACATGTTTAGTTTATATGAGTGAAGGTTCCAGAGTTTAACAATATTCTACTTTGTTAATAATTAAGAAAACTCCACGAAATTAATTCAGAGCTTACAAAGCCAGAGCGTTTACTCATAGTGCTTAAAAAAGTACCTGGAAGTCCTCATATTCCATATTCCGGAAAATAAAAAGCTTGAAAGTTTTTCTGTGAATTATAATATTCAGATTGGATGTCATTAAACAACATAGGCGTTTACTAAACTTTATCTGCTTGAACATTGGCATGGTGTTTTTTAGTGAGCATATATCTCCAATGAACCCGCGACGTGATCCAAGGACTTGTTTAGCAAGTTGCTGGAAAATTGCTATACGTGTGTCGCATTCAAAACGTGATGATATTGTTAATAATTTACAATCGACTCGCATATAACAAAGGAGTCCTCACGTAGCATTTAGAAGTGTAAGCATCTTGAATGAAGCATCTGTTCCCTTATGTATTTGGGAGAAAGGCGACAATCAAGTTGCAAAAGTGCTTATAATATTTGTAATTCCAAACAGCTGGCTTAATATTATGAATCCTATCAGTCTTGTTTCCGTCCAAGACTGATTAAACTGTGGTTTTGAGTTAAGGGTGCATAAATTAAATGAATTGTTGGTGGAGTTAACTATATCATTAAAGATTAATTATAAAAGAGCAAAACAAATTAAGCCCAAATCTATTGCTTGTATATTTTGTTGTCCTTTCCAGGTAGAATGTTGGGCTTCTGTTGCTACCAACACAAATTAAACACATGGAAACACAAAGTTAATTGCAACTTACCAGGTAAGTACCTCAGGTGCAAGTCGAGTTGGGGGTCGTGGTATATATCAAAATCTTCAGTACAACGCGTAGAACGAGGATCTGAAGTTCGTTTTGTGTTAAAGTGAAATGGGGTCCTGCAGGGTCGGGGAGAAGGCGCGCGCCATAAACATTACTATAGTAGGATGTTCAGTAGGGAGGTCCCGTTTAGAAATTTTCCTGGACCCCGCGAACACTACGTGAGGTCTGAGAAGGGTTTCTCTCTCCGAACCTCCCACTGTAGTAATGCTTATGGCGCGCGCCTTCTCCCCGACCCTGCAGGACCCCATTTCACTTTAACACAAAACGAACTTCAGATCCTCATTCTACGCGTTGTACTGAAGATTTTGATATATACAACGACCCCCAACTCGACTTGCACCTGAGGTACTTACCTGGTTAGACCTGTTTTAATTTTGCATTGTTCTTATTGGGCAAGAAAGTGGAAAAAGTTTGCAGCATGGTATTTACTCATTATACCATGTATCCAACAAATGCTTTGTACAATTCTCGTAGAATGCCAAGTATAGTTTCCTTACGTAGTCTATTAGATGGTATGTTATTTCTACTAATTCTGAATTGGAAATTTAAACAACTCCGCTCTCAATAGTCCTGGAATTGCATATGACCTGATTATGATTAAGATCACTATTCGAGAATGCAACGAAAACTTGCATATTATTAATGAATGTTTTCATCAGTGTCTGTGAGAACATGTCATCTTCTGCGATACCACACCAACGATTTATAAATTATTGGGCTGATTTGTCTCTTTGAAGTTATAAATACTCTTTTTAACCGCTTGCAAAATCTTACGAAGAACAAGTTTGATCCTCCTTTGAATTTATTGCTCAACTTTTGCGATTGCGTTACTCGTCGTAAAAAGACATTTGATTGCTTAAAAGACATTTTTCTCAATCTGTAAATTTTAAAGCCTAGTTGTCTGTTATACCTACTGTAATACACTTCAATTAAAATTGATACTACACAAACAGACAAACAAATCAGAAAAAGGTAAAAACAAAATTGAACTTTATCTTTTAAAGACAAAGCTTGCGGTCCGCTCCCAATAGGTTTCTTTCTCAGTTCTTTAGAATGAGTTGTATTTAATTTGTGACTGTTGACACGTAATAAAAAAATTGTGTTCAGCATGTCATACAGGCCATTTGAGATCATCTGGTTCACTTTAGAGAGAAGCCTTGATCCTACAAAAGATTCGGCAAAAGCCCAGAACTGCTTCGTTTCTAAAATAGCTTCTTTTGATTTGAAAAATTGAATGTGAGGATACTTTATCTTTAAGTACTCATATTCTCGGTCAACGTCTTCAGTGGTATCTGCATAAACAGTTCTTCCACACTTTACGATCTCTTTTTCACTTACGTACTTGTACCTTGTTTCGAAATCCTCATTAGTTCCAAGGTATTTAGGGTCTGAAAGTTTCTGGGCCATAACGGAAAACTCACGGGGAATATAAGTGTGCAAAGGGTAGAACAAATTAAAACTAACTTCTTCTTCGTACGTGGTCCTCGTGCTACTTTCAAAACACACTTCTTTCTTTTTCTCCACGTCCGCCACGGACTGACCACCACACCTCTCTGAATTCTCTTGACCAACCGAAAAAACCAAATTCCAAAGCTTTTGAATTATGGCCCATTGAAAAAGATGCAAACAGTTATAAACGCCAAAGCGGTCCCTACGTGAAGCAAGCGATGAGAAAATACGAAATTCCTTTTGACGGTTGAAAATTCTAGGTGAGAGGTATTCTGGCTTGATGTGTAAGGTATCATCTCCATTCGTTAAGTTAAAATAGAGTTGAATGGCTGCGAACCAAAGATCGTTCTTTCGTATTAGCTCTTGAGTGTATTGAATGGTTGTTAAATGTTGAAACAAACTAATACTCGTCTTCTGAAAAGGAGTCAATAAGCTAGAAACCGCAATCCCTTGGTAAACATTGACGAAAATGACTGAGGCAAGAAACCAAGGGCCTAGTGTAAATCTAATTTTCCATGTGTTACGGAGTAAGTAAGGCATTCCGCATGAGTCATCCGTGATGGTTGATAAAACGAACAAAAACACGGAATACCCGGAATACTTTTTAGCACCAAACTCGTATCGAATGAGAGAAGTAAGAAACAAGCATAAAATAATTGAGAAAAATAAAAACGCAACCCATAGTTCTAATTGGAATGGAGCGAAATAAATGTCATAAGCAATCAGTGGCGTATGATAGCATGTCAAAAAGGATATCCTTTGTTCATTCAATTGAATAGGAAAACTTTCCGCAACACTGGCTACAGTATTAATGAGCTTTAATTTGTGCAAATTTTTACTGTAGCAAATTTCCAAGTAAGAAAAAGGATTATCATCTACTCTAGAATAGGAGGGAGACTTTGAGAGATT
>Ga0194135_10002347_pt1 | contig 11477 bp, 5 predicted proteins | sample LitLau_LLRF_2013_FD_134024 | JGI IMG/M metagenome (GOLD analysis project Ga0194135, IMG submission 134024) | Freshwater sediment microbial communities in response to fracking from North America - Little Laurel Run_MetaG_LLRF_2013 (version 2) | ecosystem: Environmental > Aquatic > Freshwater >... | reverse complement strand
GAGACAAGGGAAAAGAACGAGAGAGGAGGGAGACGAGAAGAAGCAGCACAATTGGATATGGCTCAGGTGACTTGCTCCCAGTTCGAGGAATCTCGGCGGTTGCTTGGAGCCAGCGACGATGCTTCCCCCTCGAAGGCCAGACATCAACTGAGGCGGTCCGTCGTCGAATACGAAGTCAAGATGGAGGGAAACCGCCAATTTCAAATTACTCTCTCTTTCACGTTCATTCAAAAACAAATTGGTCGTATAGGAAAGATACAAAATATTGTAGGAAGTGACACTACCAGTTGAAGAACAGTAATAATAGTAATAAGGTAGTTTTCGAATTGAAATTGTTTGAAAGTGGACACTACTCACTTAGGTGAATTGAGTAATATAATATTATGCCAGCTAAAGGAAACAAAAGCAACAAAACCAAGTTTGTAAGCATCAATGGGAAGGATTGTGAAGCTCCTTTGTTACCAGGTACGTTGTCTTTATACTGTTAAATGTGTTAAACTGTTTAAAAAACGAGGTTTATGGTTATGTTGGAGGATTTAAAGTGGTTGAGTATTATGTGGAGTGGCATAATTTAGTAATCTCATATATCCTCATACTAAGGAAATTGCGATCATGTCATTTATAATATTAATTGAAACAAGTTGACAAGGAATAATAATGCTAATGAAGTTAATGGTATAAAATAGGAGTAGGAAGCGATATAATTTAAGTAAGAGTTGAGACAACTATAAGATATATACAGGGTGCAAACAGTGCAATAGGTGCAAAAGGTTTTGAGGGTAAGAGTGTTAAAAGCTCCTGCCTTCAAAAAGTTCAAAATCGAGGCTTTGCCCGAGGTACAAAAATCAGGGATATCTGTTGTAGAACTTGTAGAGTAACACCTGTAGAGTTGCATGTTCAACATCAATCTTCAAAAGATAATTGGTTGGATTTTAGATATCTAGTGTTTCGAGAAGTGAGTCAAAATTAATGTGGAAAAGACTTGTATCGTTGAGAGACAAAGCTGTGCCAAAGAGTGTTATGTAAGTGCAATTGCTTGAAAAGTAAAACTACTATTGAATTATTTTTTGTCAATTATAGCTAATGACATATATGTTGTGTTGTAATTGCAGTTCAAGATAAAGGCAGAATATCAAGAGAAGAAAAAGTAAATATGGATGATTCAGAATCAGTGCAGTCTTGCTTACAATCCACCGCCCACTCGACTATTTCCCCAAAAATAGATGACCACTCAACTTTGCAAAAGGAGGCATGTGAACATGAAATTCAGGAATTATCAGCTAGTGCGCCACAACTAACAACTGCAACTACAGAAAAAGAAGCTACACAGTCATCAATAACTGCAATTTCAGTTAATCCAGCGAAATCGTCCTCCCCGTCTCGCTCATCCGCATCAGCAGAAACAGTTAAAACTTCTTCCAGTCTATCCAGCAAAAATCCTTCTAAGCACCTTGTCAAAATGAAGCCCAAAGAGACACTAGAAATAGAGTTGTTTAAAATTCCAACTGCTCCCAATGCAAAGCGGAAAAAGGTCCTTGAAGAAGACAAGTATGTCCAGGAACTAGAAACAATAATCCAACGAGATTTCTTCCCTGACTTGGAAAAGTTAAAGGCTCAGAATGCATATCTCAACGCACTCGAAAACAACGACATTCACATGTTACGTGAACTTTACTCAAAGTACAGTTTAGGGAAGTCACCACGTTTCCGCAGTTCTTTACAAACACCTTCAACATTTGAAACCCCTTCGGGTGACCAAGCAAAAAGTACTACAACTCCTAAAAGTGAATTTGGCGGTGCAACTCCTACACATCTTCCCATGGAGTCCCCAAGTCGTCCTTCTCGTGACGATGACGCCGCTTCTGTTACATCAAAGACTTCCAAGGCCAGCAGTGGCAAAAGTAGCATGAGTCTTAGCGATTACCTAAACACATATACATCAGAAGATAACAACAGTTTCCAAGAAATGATGGATGAATCTGATAGAAAACACAGAATTAAATATTCTTGGCTCTACGATAAAGAAAAGGAGCATTCTGATCGGCAAAAGTTGACCCTTGCTCTTCCATCCATTGAACAACAAGCTGCTGGGGGAGAAAAACCATTTGAAGTAGAGACTTGGACGTATAAAAATCAAAATTACATCATGTATGTTCCTGACGGAGCTCCATATACTCCAGAAGAATTAGTTCAACTGGCTAAAAAGAAGACTGAAGTAAAATACGAAAACACTCGATTCGTTGAAGCTCCGTTTAAAAGCAAAGACGGAGATTCAACCAAATCCACACCGATGTTAACTAAACCAACAGTGATAAATAAAATAGGAGTCGATGGAAAAGAAGTAGAAAGCAACACCCCTAAAGTAAATGGATTCGGATTTGTACGAACACCCTCCCCAACACCAGGAGTTGAAGAGTCCCCATACATGACGTGGGGAGAAATTGAAGGAACTCCATTCAGATTGGATGGAGGGGATACTCCCATTCCAGTTTCAGATGCCAAACCGTACAAAATGTTGGAACTGACTAAACGAGAAAGAATTGCGATGGAATTAACTGAAAAAGTCAGTGAAAGAAATCGAGATAAGAAGTTAAAGGCTATTGCAGCGGCTAGAAACAATTTAGCTACTCCAAGACCAATGAGTGTCCTTGACAGACTTAGTTCGATGTCACCTGCAGCAATACGTCTGGCTAAAGGAACTCGAATTGGAAGCGGAATTATGAGTGGGGATAAAGCGCTCAGAGCATCCTACACTCCGAACAGGAGTGGCACTCCAGGAAGTAAACGAAGTCTCGCAACTCCAACCCCATCGTCATCAAGATATGGTGGAACGCCCGGAAGTAAAAGACTTCACACGCCATCATCAAAAAATCGAAAGCTTGGATCCGTATCGTCAGCCACACCCAATAATATCACAGACGACCTTTTGAATTTACCTGCTGCTAGTAGTAAAACCAAAAAGAGGCCTTCTGCTGCTGAATTCTTTTAAGTCATATATAAGATTAACTAAGTGTACGAGTATGCAGATTAAATATCAAATAGTTTAGTTAAAGCTATTAAAACAGAACTTAATTTTTATTCTTATGTATTAGTTGTATCAGCTTATGAAGTTACTTTCAATAAACTCTGTTTGTAGTATTCTGAAAATAACCACACCTCCTTTCATTATTGTATTGATCACTTTAAAATCAAATCATATTAAAAATATAAACTAGTTTAAAAGATTATTTGAATTCTGTAACTACTGTTCCATTTTATGAACTGTCGTATGTTTTATAAACTGCAGGTAGACAGAAGTGTGAGTGCCAAGCTGTGAAACATCCGTTGGTCAACAATTGCATATCCTGTGGACGGATCGTTTGCATTCAGGAAGGTGCCGGACCATGTTTCTTTTGTGGGGAAATAGTACGTGACTCGAATTATTTAATGAATATGTTTACTTGCAATTATTGGGAGTAAATGACCGAAATCGCTTATTTTTGTAAGGTTTTAAGTAAAGAAGAACGAATTAAAGTACAACAAGGAAATACTAAGGAAGCACAAAGTTTGATGAGCAGATATAGCAAACTCCCAAAACCTCAAGAAGAAGAGCAAAAGAAACAAGATGCTCAGGCTCAGAAAGATAAATTGTTGGAGTATGACAGAAATAGTGTTCGACGAACCAAAGTCATTGATGATCAAGCTGATTACTTCGCCGTGGAAAACCCATGGCTGTCAGAGGAAGAAAAAGCTATCCTAAAAGATAGAAAACAAGCTTACATCGATGCGAAAAGCAAACTAAAGAGGAAAGTTAAAGTAACAATCGATTTTGCAGGTCAGAACAAACTAATAGAAGTATAGAACAGGCGATATTATTTGCAAAAGTGTATCGTAAGTGCATAAGTTTCTTTATTGGCTTGTAGGGCGACGAGTAATAGAAGAGGAAGATAAAATTGGTCTCGATGATTTCAACTTTCTGAGCATCTCAGGAGGGCCTAGGAAAGTTGAAATAAAACCTCCAGATTCAAGTGAGGACACGTATCCTAAGCTAGTAGAACCAAAGGTTTTCATACATTTCATTGATTGATTTCATTGATTGATTCCTAATTTGAGTTTGCATCGTTTTATTATGATATTTACACTGAGTCCGATTATAGAATGTGGGGGCAGTGAAATCTTTCCAAGTTTTTAGCGAGAAACTAATTAACGTGTGGGTACACCCCCAAGGTCTTGTACAATACGTATAATGAGCTAAGAGATACGAGGATTCATATGCATGACAAACTAATAATTGGATAGTCCGACCGGAAAAAGCGCTAGCGGCGAGGGGATAATTGAGAAAAGAGAGGTAGCTGAACGACATGACATAATTACACCCGACGTTACAAAAAGGGCAGAGCCCCGATTTACGCGACCTTTAACGCGCGCGTGCGGGTTACTATTAGATTTTAGATTTACTATTAGGGCTGCTTTCAGAAGCGCTACACCTTGTAATAATTCTTAGGTGAGGTTCGGGTGCCATAGCAACCCAATTGGCTTCGCCCTAAGTATGCGGTTGCCCCCCCCCCTCTTCAAAACTACGCCGGGAAATTTCTCAAAAACTACTGAACCGATTCGGATGCGGTTTTTTCCATCTAATAAAGAATTTTGTGTTTAGTCATGGTGGTTTCGAATGCTGGTTGTGTGTGTAAGACCCTTGTTTGGCAACCACGCGTTGATATAGCTCCGAACAAAAACTTGGAAATATTTCATTAATACTATTTTCTAAAAGCATAATTCAACCATTTTGATAGTTTATCGGGGAACTTGAAAGAACATCAAACGAGCAGCCGGTTTTTTGGAGCAATCGTATTCAAGATTCTCAACTTCAAGAGATGGTTGACACTGGAAATTGCCTGTCGGTTTGTCAACCATACGCTTCTATGATAATGGAAGGAATTAAATTGTAATATCCTTCTCTGAAGCTATTAAGTAATAACAATCATAATCTTGAACAAAAGAGTAATTTAAATTGATTTTTTATAGATTTGAAGGGAGAACTTGGTACACATCATTCAGAGGTAGATTGTGGATTCATGCTAGTAGTAAACCTCCTACAAAAGAACTGCTAGCCCAAGTGAAAGCTGTTTATTCTCATATTGTTGGAGGTGCTGTACATTCCTGTTGTTACTAAATATGACTATATTATTAAGGGGTGATAACCCCTTTATTTTCAAACTTGAAACTTATTTCAAACAACTTTTCCCCAGATATGGTGTTTCCTGAGACATTCCCCCTTGGGTGCCTCCTGGGATGTGTTGACATGTTGGATTGCATTCCTCAAGAAGAATACCTCCAATTGTATCCTCAGGGTGAAGTTTCCGACCCTTATGTATTCGTTCTAGCTAATCCTCAAATTCTCCCATTTAGGCTTCCCATGAAAGGACAGCTGAAGATTTGTAAGTTTATCTTGAAATTGATCAGCTTATTCAATCAAATCAGTTAAAAATAAAAAAAATATTTTCTAGATAAAATGGAGCAACACATTCACCAAGCCGCTAGACGAGCTTTAAATCAGAAGAACTGATTACTGTGATAGAAATACGAATCATTCATATTTATTCGATTATTAATGAAAATATTTAAAGCAGATATGCAACGCAGCAATAACCAAGTGTAAGATATCAAAATTCTCGATCGTTAAATAAACAAATAAGACCCCCGTTAGTTTAGACGTATCCATAACCAGCCATTTCTAAAATAATACAAGTAGTTAGTTATTTCCTGCATATTTGTTAACTGTGGTCATGATTTGGTAATGTATTTCAAACCTTCATAATGCTCCTGTTTTGAGAAAATTCTCTCCAGAAAGTCATCACTAAAGCATTCTTCATCAGGAACATTTCCTAATAGAGATTTAGGTAAAATATCTGGAGATATAAATCCCTGAATATTCTCTACTTTATTCCCATGCTCATGTAACTATAAAATAAAATCACAAAACTCAGTTTGCTTTGGGTTATTAAATTTCTCACTTCTCAATAATTAAAATCTTTACCCGTCTCTTAAGCTTCTCTCGTATAAAAGGCTTTGCCACTTTGTAAAGCATGTCGAATATGAAAGGGTGGTTGATGATGTGAGAATCCTTAAACCTGGCTGGGTATGCTCCCTATCATTCATCACAATCAGATAAAATTAAATATTAGTTTGCTCTATCAACGTCACAAAGTACCGTGGGAATTCACGTCCGCAATGTTAACTGCATGTATACATAATAATTATACGTCATATATAATTCGGTTCCTCACCTGAAACAAATTCACTATTCTTTTGATGTTAGTTAAGCTCATTTGTCCAGCTGCTTTCCTTATACTATTCATCGACAGATTCTTATGGTCCACAATTAGAACTATTCCATGAAGTTGCGTGTCTTCAAGTGAAGTCAATTCTTCAGCTATTAGGAACAATCCCATGTAAAATTCTTCAAATCCAATGTCATCCACGTCCCAACTTCCTGAATTAACGATACATATACATACACTCGTCATATGATTCATTCTCATTATAATATCTGAATAATATTTGTTAACTTTAATGCTATAACTATAACGGAAGTCCCAGTACCCGATTTGAAGTAAACTACTGGGCAGCCTCTGCTCTCCCTTCCTTTGAGTAAAGTGAACATTCCGGATGTCAGAAACTTCCTGGCACTTTCTGGGTTCAACTTTTCCTTGATACTCGGCACTGTCAGCCTCATTTTATAGTACGATTGAATCTGCAAAAATACAATCACAACAGTTGCTCGTATGAATGTGTGGTTTTTGAAATGAATCCAATTGAACCTTACAGCTTCTAATCCCCAATAAGGATCTCCTTTCCTAGCTCGCAAGAAACGAATAAGAAATTCATCGGTCACAGGGCATTTCAAACCTTTCTCTTTTTGTTCTTCTGCAGAAAATTGACATTGCTTGAAAAAATCCCTCAAAAATGTAACAACGTATTAATAGTTTTGAGCTCTTACTTAAAACCAGTTCCCTTAGCTTGGCTAAGCCCTCAGCCTCAGTAAACTTCTCTCCTGTATTATTAACTTGCTGTTTGCTGTTTTTAGGCATGTTGCAAGTCACCCCAAAATCCAACCAAGTTTATTACTAAATCTTTTGTGACTTTCGAAAGAGTCAAAACTCGGTTTTTCCAATTCCCAACCAGCTAACTATACAAATGCTAAATCTTGTCCAAAGATAAGATCAAACAGTTTTATTAGTCACTCTGGTAAATCCAACGATTAGACAAACAAGAGAATGTAGAAACCAGACAGGTCTTCACATTCGCACCGTTTCTTTACAATTGAAAATATTTGTGCCCGTCCTGCCTCATCTTATAGGGAACAACGCAACACGGACGTACTATTAGTCCTTCATTACACCTTAGCACAAGAATTCCCTGTATGTACTCAAACACTATGCAAAAGCATCCAGTTACTATACCGCAACAATTATATAAAGAACAAAAAACTTTTCCGCAATTTCGCATCAGCACAAGATAATTGTAGCATGTCCGTAGTACACGAAGTCCAAAGGGACAAGCTTATATCTTCAGGTTAGTCTCTCCAAAACCAGTTCCATCCTATACAAACAAGCACAACGATAATATTCATCTTCTTAAGTCGCGAAGCACAATATTTGCAATTTGCAATCTAACACACAATATAAAATGAGTTGTCTAGATGTCTTCTGGGTCCTAGATGTTACCTTATAAATGTCTATGGTCGTGTAATAGGCGAAAAGCAATTTTACATTAGTCCACGAAAGCCACAAATTTTTTTTCAAAATTCACGGAAACATTTTGTAAAATCAAAACAATCAAATTGGTTCAATGCCGGATTAGGTTCCGGATACATAAATACACGGCTTTCAAGATTTTTGTTCGGTGACGCTTCTTTGCATTTCATTTAGTGTCATTTTGTTCCATGATTCACAAAAATAAGAACATCAGAAATATCAGAATTTAAATAACAGAAATATTTTTTGTTGTATAATGGAACAATATAGTAATGGCTTCATTTATTGTACGATGACGCTTTTAAGTCTGGAATGGGGATCGAATCCTCAAGGACTTCCAGTGGTTTCTCATTCTCATGAAAGTATTTGCTTTCTTTAATTACAATCTTTAACTACTTTAATTTCGCGGAACTCTCATGAAAAGCCAGGCTATGAAATATCAAAATATTGTATAAAGATTCGCAGATTAGATAGAGACTTGAGACACATAAAAGTCAGTAAGTAATTTACAGCTAAACGTCATGCGGCAACATGTTACATCAATTGTTTATTATGGATTGTTTAAAGGTACATAAAACATACATACCTGACCGCTCGTATACACGCATTGTAAATTGTATGAAATAATTGATGATTTAAATATACAATACACTTGTATGCAATCATAACAGGGACATTGTAATGACTGTATGTGAAATATTGTTCCTTGGTTCACCCTAACCTTAAAACATTTAGTGATTTAGTTTGAAGATGAGTTTCAAAATCCCCTTTTGCATTTTCATCATTTTCTTTGTTCATTGCATTCAGGTTCGTTATTTCGTCTTTTCTATTTCACGCTAAAAAAGTTTCTCACATCTTAACAATACATTATATAGACCAACGAATCAGTGACTGTTGTGGGAACAAACATTCTTCCCTGCAATTCCAGTAATAGGATTCCTTGTGCAATTATCTGCGGAATTTCCATAACCTATGGCAGCTGTGACACTGAAGAAGGATACTGTAACTGTCCACAGCCTTGCCCTTCAGCGTTAAAAGGAAGCTTGTACCTCTGTCGAAAATGCAGGAAACCTTCATCAACTCAAAGAGACACTTGTTATTTTGGAAACTGCAGATCTCCAACTTCTTCAGAAGCTTTAGCCTGTACTGATGGCAGTGACACTTACTGTACATGCTTTCCTACAACAGTCAAGAAAAAGATACCTAAGGAAGTTCCAACAGTCGCACCTGCACCAATGAATGTTGAGTAATATATTTTCAAGAAATATTAATTATGTCTCAATGTCTTTTTTACTCTTCAAGAAGTCTTTGTCTAGCCTGTAGAATCAAATATAAAACACGAACAGTAAATTATCGAATTCTGTTTGTTCCAGCACACGAAAGCTTTCCTTTTAGAAGGAACAGTCATAGTGGTCTCATTGTGGTCATTGCGAAGATGATTGGCAATATTTTGCACACAAAGTGAATCATTGCAGAAATCGAGTTCCCTGGGGTAGAAAGGTTTTCTGCAGCTTTTATTCGGATAAAATCGCTCGTCACACATGCAAATTCCAGTAGCATGGTCACATGCTTCCCTTCCAGGTTTTGTCAATTTACTTCCACACGCCTTCTCACACGCGCGATATGCTTCCTTGCAATTGGTAATTAGGTCAAATCTTGTAATATGGTGGACATTGTGAGTTCCCTGCAGAAAAACCCGATTTAGGATGTTCATTGTTTCAGAGTAGGAAGAGATCTTTTAATATCATGTGAAAATCAAATGTTCACCTGAATCAATGGACTCAACCAAAAAATAACCATAATTGTAATCGCTTGTCGTAAACCTCGTGCCATTTTGGGTGTTACTTTGTAATTCAGCCAGACTGAAGCGAACGTATATGATTCTCATCATGAAATGTTTTCAATTACCTTCATTCCACTTATTGTTATACTATGCAATGATATTGTGTTAAGAAGTGAAAGCAAGACATTTTTACGCATGCATTCTTACCCAATTCTAATTGTTACGTTTTTACAGAATTGTTTTTCGCCAGAATATTCATTCTGACATTTTTAATTATCGATTGTTCGAGTTGAAAGGTCACGTACCCAGCCACCGATGATGGTAAAGAAGGCAATTGCATATAAGTGAATGGATAAGGAATCAAAACTTTCCTCGGCTTTATTAGAATCAATTTAGACCCAGCCTCCTTATTCTTTCAACTTTGTTCCCCGACATCATTTTCATTACCAGAAATACTTTGTGGTTCTTCACGAATAACGAAAAAGCATGAGCAGTAAATTCCTGATTTCAGAGTGTTCCAACAAACAAAAGCTTTCTCAATTTTTTCTACATTGCCACTTGTCCCAGTACTATTATTATTAATGTTACTTTCATGATAACTTGTAGTTGAATTATTTTGTCTACACAACAAATCGTTACAAACTTCCATTTCCCTCGGGTACGATGGTTTTCGGCAGTTCCTGCTTGGATGAAATCTCCCATCACACATGCAAATTCCAGTAACCCGGTCACAAGCTTCCCTTCCAGCCTTTGTTAATTTACTCCCACATGCTTTGTCACAAGCGTGGTATGCATTCTTGCAATTTGTAACCAGATCGAATCTTGAAATATGATTGATATTGTGACTTCCCTGATAAAAGAAATTTACTTTACATAATGTACAGTTAAGATTACGTAATTTTAGTTATCATAGCTTTGAACCTGATTCAGAGGACACAATGAAATAATGCTGACGATTAAAATAGCTAAATTAGCCTTTTTCAATTGTAAATCTTGTTTCATTTTTCGTTTGGCTTACGAGTAATATTACACGGAGTGACAAGAATCTAAAAGTTACAATGAAGTTTTTACTAACAAGTACAAGAGTTTAATCAGCAAAAATAACGCTGTAACTAAAACTTGAGTTTTACTTGAAACGCTATTACTACAAAAATGACATTGAAAAGTGAAAATCTATGCATTGTTAGTTATTTGTCGTTGATGTTACTTATTGCTATTATTGACTCAGAATTGGCATAAGACAATGGAACAGGAGTCAAGTTTCACTTCATAGTCCATGAATAATTAAATAAAAACACTAAATCGTTTGTCTACTGTGTTTTTCATTATAGAAAATTCTTTCTAAGGAAAAGTTGTCTTAGGTTCGGTTAGTTCGCCAGTTTTAAAGCCAAAAACAAGCAAACAAATTTTCATGTTAATTCTTCAACTGCGCCCCTCCCCACGCGAAAGACCTTTAACTTAATAGGCTTTTTCAGCTCTTCAAATTCTAAATTTTGTTTCTTTAAATACTTTTTAGTGCATATTGATGTCTTCAATCTTTGAACCGCTATATGTACTAAACTTCAGGACTTTTATTCATTCAAGGATGAATCTTTAATAGTGCAATCAGCCTTACCACATCTTAATTTCTAAGCCATTAGGTATGATCACAAATCTGTCTTTGAGGAAAAACTTGCTGGGGTAAATTATGCTGTACTCTTATCAGTCTTTCGCTTAGGTGAAGATCGCAGTTAAAGAATTAACATGAAAATTTGTTTGCTTGTTTTTGGCTTTAAAACTGGCGAACTAACCGAACCTAAGACAACTTTTCCTTAGAAAGAATTTTTATTTTGTACTTTTAAACTTATCTGCTCCAATTTTAAGTCATACTTTTAAGCTTTATCTAGTCCAATTTCAAATCATAATTTTACCCAACCAGTTTATATGACTTTGTAAGTCAAATATGCATCATATCATAG
>Ga0194135_10002346_pt1 | contig 11479 bp, 6 predicted proteins | sample LitLau_LLRF_2013_FD_134024 | JGI IMG/M metagenome (GOLD analysis project Ga0194135, IMG submission 134024) | Freshwater sediment microbial communities in response to fracking from North America - Little Laurel Run_MetaG_LLRF_2013 (version 2) | ecosystem: Environmental > Aquatic > Freshwater >... | reverse complement strand
GTCTAATGAACAAACGGTGGAAATGGAACGTGCATCGCGTATGAAAGAGGTTGGTTAGGTGGTGTCACTCTTCGTGTTATGGAAAGACTTGATGAGATCTCTAAAGAGTTTATAAGCAATGAGGAGGATGAACCGAGGTATCAATCAACAATGAAACAGTATAACGGGAGAATCTTTCCTCAAAATTATTATTACACGCTGGATTAAATCTAATCAAATCAAAGAGGATTAAGGGATTCTGACAGAAGGAATTCTCATGACGTACGTTCTTCATTATATGAACACAAGTCAAGTTCCAATCTTTCCAAACTTTGGGTTTGGACTCGTGTCCACTGAAGAAAAAATAAATATGGTTGGTGTTGGTACTTAGAATCTATGTGCACTAAAGGCTTGTCTAAAAATTAACTGATTTGATACTCGATCGACTATGAATAAGATTTAAAGCAGATGATGGGCCAATGACATGAAAAAATTAATTTAAATCCGACATCATCACGAGGAAGCTTCATGAACTTATTACGAAGTTCGATAGTGGTGCTCAGAATAAAGCTACTTAAATGAAGAGGATGAATATATACGTGAATATGTGTGCAATGTTTTTAGTTCAAAGAAGAGCTGTCAATCTAACCCAATTGAATCGAAAGGTTTGGTTTCGAAACTTAAAAGTGGAGAATGTACAGTAAAATAAATTAAATATAATAAGAGGCTTTGAGAGGTTTTCATTTGTGACTGACCATTTCTCGTACTTACACTTGGTACTTGTTCGTTCACAGGAATATTATAACTAATGTTTGAACAAGATATATATGTGTGTGTATGAAGAAGTGTGTGTATTTCATAAGAGTAATAATATTCGCAATAGAGACGAACAGAAAGAGATGCTACCTTTAATTTAATTCCTCATTCGTTAACACACCTTGAAATGCAAATTGCCCATGTTGAGATGAGATCCCAGTAGGGTTATCATCATTATTAAGCCCACACTCCCCAATAATCATCTTTGCTCCTGCTCATTCTTGTCTTATCAGCATCTTTTTAGTTAGTATTCGATCCATATCAACTCTCTCTCTAAGATAGAATGTGTTTGTGTCTGATTATCTCATTCATTCATTCTTTCACTCCATCATTTCATTGAGAAGACAACTTCTGCAGTGTTGGAATAGGCACATACACACTCATAAGACATTTCCTATTAATGAATCCTTTGCATTCTTGGCCAACTTCAATCTTTCCTGAGTTCGCCAACTTCTCTCGACAAGTATGGTGACCATCAAACTACAAACTACAAGCCAAATAATAATAATAAACTACAATTTTCTGTTGGCTAATAATCCATGTTTGTTTGGCTTTTTATTAAAGAAATAACTTGAACGAAGAATCCTTTCATTCTCAATGGAGAAAAGTCATCGGTTCTTCGACTCGGGTAGTTTTTTTTACATTAAATTGCATATTCCTCTTGCTTTCAGTTTTATTATTTTTCTGCAAGTTGATGCCTTCTAATTTGTCGTAATTATGAACCAGCAGATTCAGTTTTTTACGCGGATTTCGGAATGATTCTGTGTTTTCGTGGGATTCTCATTCATTCATGATTTTTTTTACTTGAATGAAGAATGAATGAGCACTTTGCTGATGTATGCGAGTTGTAAGTGTATAGTGATGACGGTACACAATATACAATCAACAATGCAAGGAAATTAAGTGAAATAAAATGCATATGCATGATATTATGATTGCTGTTTAGTTTTTAATGGTGGAACTGTCAAAAAACTCATTTCTCTTAATTAAATACTATACACCTCATACTTATATGCTCTTGAATCCTTGAAAACTCTCATTGCATTGTAATTTACATTTCCACTTTTTACACCAAGTCGAGTACGAAATTACTAAAATTATGTTTCCAGTTGTGGAGAAACGAATTTAAGATGAAATAATGATTCAGTCCCTTTTTGTTTGAGCTTATAAAGCAAAACTTAATTAGTAAATCCGGGAGTGTCCCTTTCTCAGGTCATTGTAGCTTTGTGAAATGATTTGTAAAGTTGTGTAACTAAGAATTTTCTGTGTGAAGATAATAGCACATTGAGTGTTGCAAATCAAATCCTTCAAACATTAAAATGTCTTTGATATGAGTAAATTACAAAGAATACATTTAAAATACTCAGCTAACTACTACTTTTTATGACTTTGCGAACAACTTTTGTTTGAGATACGAAAGAGAGAGAGAGAGAGACTTGCACTTTTCCACTTTAAAATTTAGCTACCGTGAAATACAACAAAGTCGGAGTCAATGTATCATTCCCGTTTAAAATGCAAGTGAACCTGGTGATCAAATAGTATAAGTATGTATACATACATATATTTGAAGTTTAATCCATTAGAGTCCGACCTACCTTGGAATTTTGCACTCTTCCTCTTTCTCAAGAGACGATTGAGAGTGTATGTAACTCTGATCAGGCAAAATTAGAAAAGCAAATTAAGGATCCATTCCATCTACGAGAAACCTTAAAAGAACAAATGTTGCAGTCTAATAGTCTAATCCATTAAAGACAAAAACTGGTTTTCTCCGTATAGTCTCCGTAAATTCATCATTGCGATTTTCTTTTACCTTTCGCGTATATTATTATTATACCTAGAGAAATCCTACACACACTCACGAGTAGTAACAACAACAGGTAAGGCAAACAAACTCTCATTGAGTAACTGAGCTTCCTGATTTAAATCCCATTAAAAGGATAAAAATGATTGATCATATGAACAGACAATATTTGCTTCCAATAGTACACACGATTCGTTTATATATCAAACTAAACTTGCGGATAATTTCCATTTGTCCTCGCACAAAAATTAGCCTCTTCTTTGTTTAAAATTCTAGGTAAATTACATCACGTACAGCTTAAATAACTGCGAATATATGAATGAGTGTGTGTGCTCTAATATGCAGTCATGCAAATTTTTTTACTTCTGCTTCCTCAAGTAAATCGCATTGAATGTATCACAATATAATTACAAAATTGTGCATTCTTTTTATATAAAGAGCATGGGTAAAAATCACGAATCTTGTACTCGCAACACAATTATCATAATTTACAAATATATACTCATTCAGCTCTTTGAAAGATGCAGTAATTAGCTTTATAGAGTTGAATTGAGGCAGTCATCGTGTAATAATGTAGTAATATGAATGTAATTCAACACGAAGCAGAGGGCCTTTCACTCCGTAAACTGTGCAGTGTGCACACTGCATGCAGACTGCACTAATTTTTTTATAAAATGTAATCCTACATCTTCGTGTAGTAGCCTCCGGAACTAAGTCGATCAAAAATACATGCCTCATTCATGAATCGTAAAATCGTAATTTGTGCTTGATGAGAATCGAGAGACGAAAGATGAAGTGGAGTAATCGCACAATCGAACAAACTCAAGATAAACGGCACCTCATGATGACCAATCATTATTATTATTATTACCAACAACTCCTGCGCGTACAGTTGACTTTTGCAGAGATTCTTGAATTACGAAGTAATATAGTCTTTGATAGAGATAAAAGTTGGAAAAAAATTCGCTCTGCATAGTAGTATAATAGACTCCTCGATTCTTGATCACCTGCAGGCTCTTTTTGTTTCATAGTTCTTGCAGGCAAAGATTTTGTATTGCAATGTAGATATTATGCAGGTGAAGTGTGTGTTGTGTGTGTATGTGTGTATCTTTCAAAGACGGGCCAAAGGTCAGTTCATTTCATTGGATTTCGTGATCTTTCCCCCTTCTTAGTCAACCACTTTAGATGATTGTGAACACGAACGAGAAAAAGGATAAGGGATAATAAGCAGAACGAACTGAGTTTATTTGCGAATCCAAATGATTCGATATAAAAGTTAACTTACAAAGCAGCCACTACAATAATGATGGAAGTATGAATTCCAAAATCCAATGTAAAAATCGCGATCAATAAACTAAAAGTATGCAATAAATTACTTGTGAAAAGTACAAGATATCTTGGAAGGAAATTATTTTCCGAATTCCAGGCAAATCGCTATGGGCTCATGCTGCGAATGACTGTTAAATTGCAAAAGTAGTTTGATTCCAAACCGAAGAGAACAATCTTTTACTTTGTATCGCTAGGCTTACAATAAAGAAATGATTACTATTGGGAATTATGGCGAGCATATTTCAGTGAATAGCTACTTACTCTATTTAGCATTTAAACATTTTCAACGGAATGTGGATCGACTAGTGTCCTCGTGAAAGTAATTGCACAACTTGAAGAGTTTTAAAAGGTATATGCGTAGATTTTATACACATTGTATCCAGCAGATCAGAACTTCGCCGTTGACTAAAGCCTCTCTTATAGAAAGTTAGAAGGATAAACACAGATACAACTTCTGTACTATGTCATCCTTGAGATCATAAACATGTCCTTATACCGAATAACCCAGGTGAACCAAAAGAAATGGATTTTCTCGTTCTAAAATTCATAAAGCTGTCTAGACAAGAAATTAGTTTCGTAATAAGTTGACCCAAAGTGTATACTTTGCGGTACTGAAAGTTCCCATCGATCTGTAAATCTCTCCGGTCGCCAATCCGGCTGGTGAACTCGTATTCTCTTTCTTCGATATCCATATGCATAACATGAAATTGTAACCAAGAACGAAACAGGTGAAATTGACACTAGGACTAATAGTTCAACTCTTGAGTATTTTATTGTTCAAGATGAGACTCCTCTTTACTAATAAATTATTCGTTTTGTGACTTAAATGTCGATGTAAATTCGTGTATCCATTACACCCCCAAAGAACATCAATGAAGAGCAAGTGCTCTCATCACTAATCAACATAATCATGAGCTATTACAGTGCGAGAAAGATTCATTATGCAATCAATACACCATGTCCTTGACACAAGCTAAGGGATTAACTTGTTGGCTCCTTCTCCTTGTTTGTACGTGTCTCCCGTAATTTTAATTGCAAGAGATAACCGTGTACGTGTCTTTGACACAAGAGGAATTCCTTAGAATTCCTTTTAGTCTGTGACACTCTGTTTTACTTATTCCTCATCGAGTTACATTTTAAAGTAAACAAATACACACATTTTGTATACAGTCATCAGTTCACGAGAGTTTATTCATTCCCCATAAATTACCAAAAGACTCTTGTCATAAGACTGAGAGAGTGTTGGCCTGCTCACACATTTATGCAAATATCCAAGAATTGTTGCATGTCGAGACAAAATAACAACTTGATCTGTATCAAAGGCTCGTCTCCAAACGTGTAGTAGTGTGTTGTAACTTGTCAACAAATTTTATCTGGTCGAGTGTGAAATGTGATCCGGAAGTAAATATCCTCTCTTAGTACATCTAAAGGCTTGTCTTCAGTGTCATGTCCAGTTGTGCAGTTTATGAAATGCAAATGCTCTTGAACTTGAGCGAATAAAAAGTCCTCAATAATGTGCGATGCCATCAGAAGACATAAGAATTCCTGTAGGAGTTTGTTTTAAAATCAAGAATCTTAATAGGAAATGAAAGACGGGGAATTCGAAAATGTAGAATGTTTCAGTAAAAGATACAGGTTCTATCTGAGAAAGAGATTACCATCTCATCTCATTTGGTTCCATCCACTTGAAACCTGACATGTTTGTGTTTCATTGCATTCCGACAATTTATTGCATCAAGGAGTCACAAACAATGGACAAAACAATCCATCCGTTTTGTCTTACGATTTTTGTGAACATGATTTGTTTAAGGAACTAAAGATCATGTAGGGAAGTGTATAAACACAAACACATCCACCATGCACAAACATATACTTGTGTAATCTTATTCGTTAAGACAAGGAATGAAGTAAACGATGATAATGGAAATTATGTGACGATAGGACAAACAGACGCTTCATAAATAATTTAATGTTATGCAACGAAACAATCAGACTCTCTGGGGATTGTTGTCTACTGTACATAGCAGGACTCGACACTTTCAACATTTGATGATTTCAAATGTAGTTAAAATACGCAAGAAATCAAATCAACTGCCTAAAAGAAAGAAGAGACTGATACACGGAATATATAAATTCCCATTATTTCATTTTTTCCTCAATGAAAGAAAAATGATAAACAACTCATTGTGTTTCACTTTGCAAGAAGCTATTGAGTAGAATAGTCTCTGTATGTCTGCATACACAAACACTGCATCATATAAGAGATCAAATTACTTCCAGATTTTTGTGCAAATTTTATGGCTTTACGCTTAAAAGTTCACATTCCTACTCGTCTTCTAGTGAAGTGCAGCGTATTATATGCTAGGCAGAATAATTTACCTGTGAAACCAAACTGAGCTTGTTCAATTACCAAATTACAAAGGTTGTTCTTGTCATCAAAAACATTCTTCATTCGCTTCATTGATCTGTTGTTATCAAGCCTTTTAGAGTAATTACCACTTGGTTGCATAAATCTTAAGTATATTTTCTTTAAAAAATGTAAAATCATATGACTCAACACTTGAAACTTTTTGAGTTTAATTCATCCGTAGTTTTTAGCGTTTCTTTGCTAACCGTGACTCTTTCTTCATGTAAAGTACATAACAGGCACAAGAAACGGGCATTACATTCTTTCGAGGCTAATCACTCACGATAAGCTTTACTTTTGCATACAAATGAGAAGGAGGACTCGGGATGAACTCGTAAAGTGCCATTCAAGTGTGATTCATTTATCATCTTGTGCGAGAGATTGTAGGAATTACTTACGTACTACAGCAGGAGCAGCAGCAGAAGCTACGATTTCAAACGCACCATAAGGCTTTATATATATGATACAACAGCAAAGTAATTGCTAATTTGTTGAGAGGATAATTTAGTTGAAAACCGCTGCTGGTCGTAGTTCTAGTAAAGATTCAAGACACGTAAATTTCTCAACAAAGGCTTATTCAATTCACTTAGCAGGACAAAACGTCTGCAAGCTGCACTCTCTTCCACCTTGTGCAATTTAAATGTAATATGTAGCTAGTTGTAGTTTGATATAGTCTTCTTATGTACTGCTCGGTTGTTTCGTAATCTCGATTTAGCACACAACAATAAGGAGAATTGAACATAAACTATGCATTAGCTACTACTATTGCAGTCTCTACAAGAAATACACTTTTAACTAACAATTCTATTATCAGAAATGACATCAGTAAGTAGCATATAATAATACCTTTTGCACCTACACTTATTTTCTCTGTGTTTCTGTCCATTTCTTGTTGTGTGTGATGTATTATGTGTGTGAGCAATTTATCGTAACTCGAGGTTTACATTTTAATTACAAAAAACGATGCACACACATATATATATGTAAATCGTCCATTCATTCCGTATAAGTAAAAGACTTCATCGTTTGTGTATGAGTGCAAAATGTTTACGTGGAGCAATTGTATGTCACAGAGTAGTCATTATGTACAGTCAATTGAATTGGTGGTAACTTTGATGATACTACTTCTACACGGAAAAGGAAAAGACATACAATTACACACTATGAATAAAAGAGACACACACCACATTCAAAGAAGCTAATTAAAATGTTTAAGAAAGTTTTGTAATAAAAAGAAGAAAGGTCTTGTAAGCTTGCTTCTTCTTTTATGTAACGTTGTTTGCCTCATATAAAAATTTATATACTAATGGGGGAGCTCCTTATCTCTCTTATCATTGAGGATCTTTCGCAAAATTACATGCAAAAAGTAACAATCCCGATAAAAGGGGTGGATTACAGTAGAGAACATAATTAGATGAGGTTGATGTTGATATCATTAGTGAATCACGAAACCCACTCGAAGAAAAATTCGGATCCGGTGAAGATGTTCTAAACTGTTTAAAAAGATGAACAATCTTTTACCTTTTGCTAATTTTCCACCTAGACAAGCACAAGAAGAGACTTTTCTGACAGAGTAAGAACTTCTTCTACGGAGCCAATTACTCTACGTACTTTATACTATTCTATATACCAACTGTGGAACTTGAGAGAATAAATACACCTGAAAAATGGCAGTTCGTGCAAAACTTAAAGTCTGTTGTTAGCAGCACATTTTTCTTCGAAGCAATAATGTAATTTAATACAGTGGAAGAACGGAAGGGACTTTATAATGACGGTGTAGGCAAAAGAATTTTGTGTTCTTTTGAGTGGCTGGACCACGCCAAGTCAATAAAAAAATCTTTTTGAACCAAATTATGATAATTTGTGTTATATTTCACGCACAATTCAACTTTCCTGTATCTAGTACTTCATACATATATATACACACATTCAGGAAGGATCCTTATTATTCTTTCCCATCAGATTCTTTCCATTAAATTATCTGTAAGAGATCTCAAAGTTTGAAGCAAAGGAAAAATGGATGAGACAAGCAGGCGTGGGTCGAAAATTCGAAGAGACTCTCATCTCGGTCTTCTTCTTATATAAAAGATTACAAAAGACTCTCTCATGTCACACATATCTTCATATTATCTTTGTTATCGCATCTTAACAACTCACTTTGATCCGATGGTGCGCAACTGTTTATTTCATTCTTTCGCCCAAAATCATCCATTATTTAGTGATAATCAAACATCGGAAGTAGGAAGTTCAATGAACGGGCAAGATTAGATATGATACTTGTTATTCTTATTATTATTATTTTGCGGTACGTTATTATTTGTTATTATGATACAGTAATATGAGTAACAACAACAACAACTATGCATAACTTAAGAATGACATGACTTCATTACAATACAAGCAAAACTGGACATGGACAATGTACAAAAGATGAGTTCAAGATCACTGAGGAATTGGTTACATAATCTGAGTTGCAGGAGCAGAAAAACTTCTGTTGAACTATGTCAATAACAAGACAACTGTCACCCATCCAAGACTTTTATAAAAGAACAACTTGAAGTTGTAGTACGATGTAATAAGCCATACGCACTCACGTTTCGGCACGAGGAAGCAAATATTTAATGTTTGAATATGACAAGACATAAGTTGACAAGTACAGTCATGCTGCTTGTACTAACAACGATAATGTATATTGCTAAATGGAGACAGAAGATGAAGTTTGAGCAGACTTAACATAATCATTTTCATAGCGTTAAATCCCGAACAATTAAATAAACTTGAGAGGTACTTAAGAACCCATGTAGAAGCATTTGAGACTTGTGACCAAAGCGGTTCAATAGCTGTACTTTGAGAGACAAAACCTTGTCCTCTTGACTGTCTAACGCAATTTGTTATCGGGCGAGTAATAATAATCATCATAATAGTAATAATGATAATAGACATGAATTGGTCATTCGGTGTGTGCCATGAAAAGCGATTGAGACAACCTTGTGCCGTTTTGTTCCTTAGTATATATGGATGAATCACATTATATGAAGGAGAGAAGAATGGGCGAGTTTCATTTGTCTGTGTGTTATTGTGCATATGCAAAAAAGCTGTGAGAGATACAATACAATCATCATTATTACTGATGAACGAACGGCAACCACTTGGAGAGGCAGTCAAGAGAGAGCTATTACAATCACAATCAAAGCAAGGGCTATCTATGGTCAACAGCTTAATATTCAGATTCAAATCTCTTATTCAATGATTTACTAGCATTAAGTTGTTCTTGACAAGAGCGAGTCCATCCGCAATTCGTGATTCTTTCGACTGGACTCATGCCGTTTGGTCGTGTCAGGAGGATTCCTTCAAGGGCTCTGAATATCTTTGAGTTAACTAACGGTGATGGGACGGATATATTGTGTGTTTGCATCTTAAGATTTTAATGAATCAAGCACAACTGGACTCGTAGCAGAATTTTCCTTTTGTGTCCTCATTCGCAGTTTTGTCCTTTCAAAAAGTATCTCTCTTTGCTCTAGAGTAGCAAGATTGTGGGCAACAAGTGTAAGAAACTATTTCAGCGTGTATAAACAGTAATGACAATAATAATAGCACTAGCAACAGTTTACAAAATCGTAAAACTCGAGTGAAGCACGAAGTCTTGATGATAATGACATAATCAAAATGACTCCTGGAGTGCTCTTATGTCTTACGGGGCTTAATTTTTAGTGAATGAAGCTTCGTATTTTGTCAACCTCTCCTTCTTTTCTTATTTATTTGTTGGATTATTTATGAAACTCTGAGAAACGTTGCATGCAGTGACTTTTCTTTATCTCGTGACATAAACTGAGGTTGGGCCTGCAGTTATTTTATTACATATAGCATGTGTACTATGTGAGGAGACTGCAGTTGATTTAAAACAAAATGCATTATGTTTAATAATGTTAGGACAAGTGAACAAGCTGCAAAAATCATAATTTAGGATACAATGTTGTGTACTGTAATTTTACATCTGTCAACAATTCATTCTGTCACGAAGAGCATCAACCAGGGTGCAAATAGACACTATAAACTTGTATACAAGATATAACTCGTCCCAAACCCTACCTTTTAATCATTCCAAACAGCAAGAGCAGTTAGCGAAGCAAATAGAAAGTATAAATAATCTTAGATAGCTCACTAAAGTCAGAGATCTCAACATAGAACAGTTCATTTTGATGCAAGAAAGCAACTTAAATAAAAACCATTAGACAAAAGCAAATTAGTCTCATCATCATCAGTTCACAGTACCTGTTTAATTTATTTCACATTTTACACACAAAATGTCCACATGAAATCACATCATTCTTTCACCCTCTGTGCCTTTTAAATGAGTCATTATGGGGTTGAAATGGACCCAATGAAACAATCATCCGTAAGGGACTTCTAGTTAATTTGATAAAAAGGGTATGCTTTGTTGACTTAACACTTTATATACCTGTAGTTTAGTCAACTCGTTTTTGTTTTGATTTATTCGGAGTTAATTCGCTTCCTACGTATGAAGGGGAGAGGTGAATGCAAAATCACTCGACCAAAAAGATTCCTGAGGAAGATTAGTGTTTTTACTGGCATGCGATATTCAGCTTTTCTCGTATAAAAAATCAGCAGGTTCAGTGCTCAGTTGTCTTGTTTTTAGGGATTCCAAGAGTTGGGTAATGTTCCATTACCCAGGAATTCAAGAAAGTCTTCAACTTCCCTTTCATTTTGTTGAATTAAAATCACAAGGTGTCCCACTCACATTTGTGCTGACTTGCTTTTACTTTAAACTCAGCGAAGGATATTATTTGTGCCTATCATTGAGCTCATCCTCAGGTGAAATGAAATTAAGCTATTTCACTTTATACTACATAATAGACAATCCAGGAGCAGAGAAGCTTTTACACTGAAAACGTGTGATGCGACTTATCTTCCTATTCATCTTGCTTTCAGTGTAAAGGATTCTTTAGCTAAAAAGTCGTTATTCACGTACATCCTAACTCCTGTTGCCGTCTCGCTTGCCTGCGTTTTTGAAATCGATGACTAATTCTGACACGGAGGGCATTAGCCATTACTATTGTTGGATTGTTCAAAGTCAGGGTTAAATCACTGACGAACTTTTGTTAATAGTGTAATGAATTTCCTCCTAT
>Ga0194135_10002345_pt1 | contig 11479 bp, 9 predicted proteins | sample LitLau_LLRF_2013_FD_134024 | JGI IMG/M metagenome (GOLD analysis project Ga0194135, IMG submission 134024) | Freshwater sediment microbial communities in response to fracking from North America - Little Laurel Run_MetaG_LLRF_2013 (version 2) | ecosystem: Environmental > Aquatic > Freshwater >... | reverse complement strand
GGGCCAATGAACACATGCATATCTGTCTATCTCCTATTTATTCATTTGAAAAAGAACCTGGCATTAGAAATATAGAAAATCAGACCTTGCATCCTACATGCATACAAAACTGTCGATACACGTATATTATACGAGTTTCTTCTGATTAATTTGATCTTGTTTCAGTTCTTCAGAGAAGTACGAAGGACTCAGAGTAGGCAGGTAGTCGGAAAGCGTTATTGCGATCCTGATGACGCTCTTGATAGATATTGAGTTTGCAGCTCGCTTTCTGGACTGTTTAGTGAAACAAACTTTCATCAGCACTCGGAAATCTCAGTTTGTCAGCTAAAGACTTGAGATACTGCCAGTATTGTTATTCAACATACAATTGAAATACATTATTATTTATCAAACAGAGCACAAGATATGAACAAAACTTTTATAGCTAATTAAATGATGTTTGAGTTTTTGAATCCAGATTCGTCAGCATGCGGATTGCATCATACCATAAGTCTAGGACATTTTATCTACTACATAATACCTAGTACATAATATATAAATACTTCTATGCAATAAAGATTAATGAACAATGAGCTTTCCTCAATGTGCATTTGATTGCTTCAGTTTTGGGAGTTTTTTCACTTCACATCCTACTCAACGCCTCAAATTGGGAAATCTGCTTCATGACGTGGGCACGGCATAAAACTAGTAATACTATAAATCACCCTTATTCCACGAGAAAATTCGTCGTCATCGGGTTATTCAGTCAGAGAGGGAATTACGCACCGTATGTACTACTAGTTCTACATAGCAATACATTGCTGAACTACTCTACATAGAACACAAAAATTACCGTGGGAAAAACCTTGCCCAAGAGGATGCAAGAGGTTCACACAAGTCAAGCAAAATTGCTTGCCTTGTGAAACTGGACCATGAAGTTTCATCTTAAAGTTTTATTGGCATCAGAAACACAAAAATAGCAAAAGACCGTTACATCATAATCTCTGGACTCTAGTCCAACCCCTCTTTAAGATACCACACTGACTTAGGATCTATGGTTTAGGTTATTTATAATAAAATTTGTTTCCAAACTAATCACCATTTCACACAATAATCAGGGACGCAATTAGACTTCATGATTCCGTTTTCACCAAAACGACGACATTTAAACTATTACCTCTCTCCATTCATTAAACAGATTTAACATCGGAGTTACTTGTAACCGATTTATACTAATTTTATATAGTATTGCTGTTAGTACAGACACTCTGATAAATTTTAAAAGTGATACAGACAGTATATTTTCTAAAAAGACTAACAAAAAGCTGCATTCAACATGAATGGCCATGCTGAGTATAATAAATAAAAGGAAGTAGTACAGAAAACCTAATTCCGGAGAATAGCAAAATTTATTTACATGACACGCATCTTGAAATAACAGCACAAATAAGATCATTACAATGTTATACACTATAACACCATCATTGTGGATTCCACATTCCAATTCGATTGATTTATGTTTATTGATTAGGCTGGCAACTGGAGCTTTTTGCCTTTTAAGACTGCAATAATCAAACAAATCATAAATGATTACTTATTATCCAATTACCATCTGACACAAAACATCCCCCACTTCAATGTAGCACTTACCTTTGGTAACATATAAATAGAAGAAATCACAATAAAGAACTGTCTGTACGATTCCAGCAAAGATAGCGATGAGGTCATAGTACGATTCATCCACATATCGGTAGATCCAGTTGAAAATATACAGAGCTGTAAAGCACCACACCCATTATTAATCAACACTTTCTTATCTTCAATCAATATTATGCTGCTTTCAACCTGAATTTAAGCTAAAAATAAAACTCTATTAACAATAAACACGAACCTCTGTAAGATCCTAGAGCAAATAAGTAATGACTTGTGACCGTTTCAGCTTCACCCGTTTTTGAAACCATGAACAATTGTGGAAGAATAGCGACAGCCTCCAAGTAGATGCTCCATGTCCATGTTATCTGTAGATTAAGCACAACATAGAAAATTACTTCTCCGTGACACTTTCCTATCATCATCAAGTTTATCATTTTTCCTTACCTCCATGAAGGAAAACTCATGATTGATTACAAGAGCTGCAAGCGTCACAGGGAGAAGGAGGAATTCAATCCTACAAAAGATACAAACCAATTTTAGTTTTCCAGAATGAAAGTTCCTCCATTACATACATTTCTCTCAACCTCAACAAAGCCCATCCAAATTACATGCAATTATAAAAATATCCCTATCGCTCTATCCACTCACCTGAAAGTATCATGATTCGAATCGTACGTAGCCTTAAACTTGACATACATCAAGTACAACGTGGCATAACTTGCAGCGATGAAAAACACCTTCATCACCGTGTTGTACATGCTCACAAAGTTCGTAAAAAGGTCCAAGTATCTCGCCGTATACGTTAAGGCAAACAGCAACTGCGACTTCCCACTGATTCCTGAAATTCCAAACCAAAACCAAACATCAATTTCCATTCATTTCCATTTACAATGTTCAGTATACTAAATCCTCCCAACTCACCGGAACAACTCCTCGTCTTCCATATCTTCAACAGCAAAATAATAATAGCCAACAAATGGGCCAAGTCTCCAGCCAAGCGAAAGATATTCATCTTGAATGATCAATTTAATCCAATTTTACACCTACTTCTCAGTAATTACGACCGTCTTCTACTAACTCCTCTAGCCTCTAGTTCATCAATCTTTTAATCTTTTCTCCACCAAACTGTGGCTTTATCTTCTTTCTTCTTTTGACAGGCAGAACTACAGCCAACACAACAGCCGAACACACACACACTAAATGTGACTATGTGACACGACCAGTCTAGTACTCTCTCGCTTCTCAGAGACCCCGGTGATGACGACCTCACCAAGCTCAGAGCAGCAAAATTATACTTATGATTTAACACACACTCGCTTCCAAATTATTACACTACATTAAATAGACACACGGTGAATTTAATGAAACTTTAATATTCCCAACTCGACTATTAACGCATCGATGATACTACTGTAAAGTGTAAGCGAATGCGGCTGGCTGTCAAGCAGTGCTTTGTGTGTGTGTGTGTGTGAGTTTTTTCAGACTGACGTGGCTTTTTCCCACCGCTGAAGGAATCTCCGTCCCCAATATTCAAACTGAGTCCGCGAGAGAGCGTTCCCGCCTCTCCAGAAAACTTCACATAAGGCGAGAGTGAAAACGAGTTTTCTCCTTTGCCAAACTCAAACGGTGGTGGTGGTCTCTTTTCGCGTGAAGGAGAAAGCGTATCTTTTCCCTTTATGTTGCAATGGGCCAAAATGCGAGATAAAGAGCTCGAGGAAATTCACGGAAATGCGATTTTTTCGCGAAAAACTAAATAATTGTTTTTCTTGCTGGGAATTCTTTGATATAGCTTGAGAAGTTTGAAGGGGTTTGAGTAAATAATCGAGTTTGAGGGCATTTGTATTAAGGGCAATATATGTGCAAGAGAAAGCTAGTAGTGGTAAAATGCATTAAAAGTTTAAAAGGAAGTCAAAGGGGATTAGGAAGTCTATTTCATGTTGAATTCAGTTGAATTCATTAAGATTGATGTAACTTCATGTTATTATGATACATGATATCATGGATGGACTTCTTGGGTTCAATTGGACTTATGACTTTTATATTACTTTATCATAAAGAAATATTACATTGTATTGTGATCTCCTTTTAAGGGTAAGGTTGTGTAGAGTATTAAAAGTAGTAGTGTATCAGTTTACACATAAATATTTTGTTTTAATACAGAAATATATATACATACTTCTCAAGAAGGGAGTAATTTACGATTTCAATTAACTTTAACTGCGACTGTGTGACCAAAAATGATTCTGGACAAATAAAGTCATCTCTCATATTATGTGTCTTGAAATGCCAAGTACGCAGAGTCACGGCATTTAATTGAGCGCACTGTGACACAAATCATGAGGTTTCTTATAACTTAATAATTAATTCTTATGAGACAAAAGGGTAATAGAATTCCACATCGCATGACCTAAGGATGACTTAGGGATTGAAGAAAATATGTTTTTGAAACAGGAGGCTACACACTTCTTCTTAAATAATCCACACACACACACACACACACGTATCATGATGATGTTGTAGGTAGTTTAAAAGCTAAAGTAACCTAACAAGAATTGCCTATGAGTTTGTGGAGGAATGTTTAGGCTAACCCATTCATTCCATAAAAACTAGAAAGGGGAGTGGCATTTTAGTCCACATACGATGAGACGTACAAAACTACATTAAAACTAACACGTTCATTTAACATTGGTTGCATTAGAGAAGAAGGTTTAAGAGTGAAGGAGAGTCTCATACATACACCAGAGAGAGACAGAGAGAGATCCACCATACACTTTGACTTCATACCATGCATAGTACACACTACTTGTACATGTAGTAATAGTCATCCCCATCACCTTCACCATCAGCCACAACTGAGCTCATTCTGCAATCTTCTGAAGGCAAAGCAACAAGAAGACGAAGTTGAAGACTTTTTGGTGGAGGAGTCAGCAGAAGTCGAAGCAGAAGAATCCCATCCGGGACATCATCACCATCACCATCATCATGCCGCATGCATTCATGGATTCCTTCAAGAGAGAAGAGCTGAGACTGACACACCTCTTTTTACGAACAATTTTACATGTAGAGTGTCTCTATCATCTCCACTTGTCACATGGTATGTCAAATTTTAATTATAATTTCCAAGTGGAAATCAATATACTAAATGTATTCTTGGGTACTTGAAATCAAAAGATTTGTTGAACACTTGACAGGATGTTGAGTAGGAGGAGATGAAGAATGAAGAGAGACCGGATGTCGGGTGATAGATCGATCGCGAAAACCAACAAGTCCTGAGAATTTCTTTCCGGTACTATCTCCATAAAAGCCAAGGCCGAGTAATATACAACAGAAAACTGAGTTGATGGAATTTGGACACTCTCTGTCATCGCTATCATATTCGATATTTCCCCGTAATGACTTTCCTGGAACAACGTAGGACGATGAAGAATATAGACTACTACTACATGGACGACCTACAAGCATATAGTATACATATGGGAGGAAGAATTTAATGGGTGTCGTCATGATGTCATTCCATTATACATATGCACAATGACTTTCTCTTATAAGCACCACTATGTACATTCAACATCATCGTACAGACCAAGATGGACGAGAGTGGACATTTCAACCACCACGACATTCACAACGAAGACAACGAAGGCGTTTTTCATCAGAGTGGGTGAGATGAATGCTAAAATTATTTTTGTGGGTTGAAGCTGTCTTCACTTTTTTTCATATGAAAGTTGGAAGATTTGCCAGAGATTATGTAGTTTGTCTTGTTAAAGATGTGAATTCATAAAAAACAATCATTGCAATAATACAATTTCACACACATTGGCCCATTTAGACAAGGCATTGCAAGATTAAGATATGATCAAGTAGATGAAAATGTTCTTTTTTGTATGGGGAACGGATGTGTCCCACATTTAACTGTAGAATAATAAGTGTGTATATATATCCTTGGGAGAGTTTAATTACTGTAGATTCAGCATACATATTTGCTAGTTTCATCTGTCATACATATTTCTGGAACATGCAAAGCGTCTCCAAAATGAACGGAGAGACGGCTTCCATATGTCGATATTCTCATAGACGAAATGTAGGATGAGTGTAAAAAGGAACACCCGCTTTCTCACACATTCTTCTTCTGGGTGGCTGCTTGTGAAATCTGCATGAGCAAAAATTTGACAAGCTGAGATGAGCTCAGACTGTTATTAGGTGTACAATTGTAGAATACTCCGTGTGTGCATGTAGTGAATAGGTTGATAAATTAACGAAAACATGAAGAACAGGAGGCTGAGAAAGATTTATCTAGGGATATATATTTTTCTTAGGAATTAGCCGCATGTATATATACATATATATAAATTATTATATATTACATAGTCTCAAATGAAGCTACCGGCCAGTGACCACTTGCTAAGAACTTGTACTTTTGTACATTGTACTTGAATAATAAGTTGATGCTGAATGTGCATCAAGAGCAGTATATAGTAGTGGGTAGTTAGCTGTGTATGCATAATATAGATATATATATAGTGGGTATAGTTTTGTAGTAGACACTACCCACCAGTTCATAATTTATTCAGTAACAAAACACAGCGAAAGCAAGGTGAAATTCCATCGAGTAATTATCCACCATAATTGCATACATGTCTGCCCCTTCATGACAACAAAAAGGTTAAGTTTTGGCAAATAGCAGTCGATGGTTCATCTTCTGCGGTAAACGATTGATGTATAAAAGCTTGTTAAGCTAAATGGATATCATTATTTGCGTGAAAAATTGCTAAATTTCAACTCTTTATCAGTTTAGTTTAATTGTAATTAATGACATAAAAGATGCGAAGCCGGTAGTTCTAATTTTTTCAGTGTCTGACATATGAAGCACAGTCAAGCTCGTGTGATTCTTTCATTCGCCGCGATCGCTTTTACTAAACGCTAAACTCCCCTACAGAGTTCTCTATCCATCTCACAAGTCTAACGGGTTGAAGTTTTAGGTAGATGACTTGTACACACAATACACACACTGCTGCATCAGCAATTTATACGTGTACACAGCATCTCTCTTACGTGTCTGTGGTGTTTCTGGGATCTGCCGTTTCAAACAAAAGCTTAAATACAGTGCTGCAGTACGTATACTACATGGAATGAATTGGATGAATTGGAATTTCACACGCAGACTGTGTCTTTCTCAGATAATTTCAAAAAAATCACCAGGCAAATGGCAAATCTCTCCCTCCATATGGCACCCAAACTGTAGATTGTTAACGAGAGAAGATTTACTTTTAAGAGATGACATTATAAGTTGCAGTTTCTGTAGTGTAAAAACAGTAATTTGTCAAATCTCATATGGCATTGCAAGGTTCAGAGGATTGAATGGCAGATGATGATGACATAAAATGATCCACCATCACCCAGCGATCGTTAACATGCGATATGATATGTTCCCGGATTCATACCGGAAGTTCATCGAATGCAACTTTACTTTTAGTCACTGTGGCAGTCTCTTTCTATATATACATGCTGTAATGTGCTGATGCAGCAGTAGTAAAGTAGATTATCACTTGATACCTTTACATTAATCCCTCCTTCCTTCACCTTCGAAGAACTCGTAGCAACCTATACGTTATGGTGCAGCAATTTCAGGTACTTCATTCATTACTTTTTGAAACAAGTGTTCATGTACATTCTTAGGCAAGCTTGGCATAAAACACACATAGTAAATACACATCTTCATTTTAAACTTTGACTGTAAAGACTGCAGAACCTTTTGAAGAAATTTCACAATGACTGCATGCAAAGGTTTTTTAGTGGTGAATACTCAAATGCATTTGGATAGTTTCAAAAGTTAGTATATAATATAAAAAGGTAGAAGAGCATAAGGAGCATCAGAATCAGCAAATAAAGCCCAAATCCAAGAGAGTTTTTTCAAGATTTTCTTTCACAGTTTTATTACCTTTTGCAAAGTTAGTAATGGTTGATGGAAGGAAGGTATGCGAGTATTATTCTAGCAGAAATCTGTTTTAGTAAATTAGCTTAAAATCCCTTCCAAAAGAATACATATAGCTTGAAGGGAGAAAGAAAGGGTTGAGAATATATGTGTGTGCAGTAGTAAAGTAGCCATCCATGCCACATGTACTTTTATATATATTATTTGCACAGACACAGAAGAAGCAGACAATTGTAGTTGGTAAGGTAAGAAGACGCAGACAGAGTGGGAATATTATTATGCAGTCATTTCATGAATTTCAAATGTATACATACGGGGTGTTTAGGGGGTTGTTGCCTATTGATTCTCTTGTACAATTCTGTTGCTCTTGAGTCTTACATGTTCTCTATCATATCGCAAATGTTAGTTAAAGTGGTAAACTGTTATAAACCTACATATCCTTCCACTTTTAATAGAGATGGGTTGGCTAGGAATGGAATTAACTTGGGACGAAGCCCAAGTTCCACGTCATCCTCTATCCATAATAATATTACAAGACTCTGTGCTTCAGCAGACTACTAGCAATAATATAATAGCATCAGCAACAGGCTACATCACTCTAAATACTGAATAACATATTTTATAAGTATCTTATCGGTTACTTGCTTAGTTAGTTCTCTGTCCGCGTTGATCTGTCCGTGTTAAAGCAATATACAAGTATCTCTTGTGGTGTAGCCTTTTTAAATGATTCAATATACGCGTATACAGCACTCCTTCTATAGCGCGATCATCCAGCTCAGTAAAAGTATATAATATATGTGGAAGGAAGAAAAGCATGGAGGATTTCTCGAGCTTCGAACTTGTAAAATGTGAGCAACAACCTTCCCATCCTTCTTTAAAGATTAGATAGAGTTGATTTTCAGCAGTTCTCTCTACACAAACATGCATAGCCAAGCCAAAAGTCAATGCTTCGTTGAATAGTGAATGCTCAAAACTCTCTGAAAGTTACGAGAAGACTTGCTGAATACCACATATCTTTCCTTTCCATTACGATGAATCCAAAAACCCCGCAACTCCAACTTAACCACGTCTTTTTAATTCAACTTGAGTTAAGCAGCATTTGAGCTTTGAGTGCATAGTACTTTCATACTCTTTACATTTAACTCACTCAGACATGTAGTATACATATGACTATGACACAACCAAAAAGCAAAGTTCGAAAGCAGCTCTATAGAACTAACGAAAGTCACACCAATAATATGATCAGCACTCGCTGAACATGACAGTATAATATGTGTCGTGTAGTGGCACTCTCTCACTACGAATCCAGCGACTCAAATCTTCTCCCATAAGATTACTCAAGATTTCTTTAGGTGATTGTACATATAGAGAAATATACGTAGAGAGTAGTTTTTGTGCTCAAAAGATCATCTCTATCTCTTTTAGTAAGTACGCACGTAGGACTTTAAAAACCATCAGTTCTTTGAGTGAGTGATAGTGTGACCGTGGAGCTTCAATAAGAGACTCTTCTTCAGATATTTTGAGAAGGAGACTTTTACAAGTGTATAGTGTGGTGGTGGTTGCATTTTTACACAGTGAATAAAATTGCATTGCATTGTTGCACACAGACACATGGTTATACATAACATATAATAGCAATGGTTGTGCAGACCTACAGACTCATCGAGACAGACAGAGTGGTGGTGGGTACTAAGCAATCTTCTCTGAGAAGCACTTGTTGAAGAAGAAAAAAATCTCAGAAGAGATTCTTGATTGCATAGCAAGAGAGTAATAAAAAAGGAAGAAAGTCGTGGGTTCATCCGTCTTGTCCTGTAACATACCTTTCTAATTCACGATTCACACTCGACCAATTCTTCTTACCTTTTTCTTATGTACACCACAACCACAGTCATTACATTACAGCCACACCAGTCATCTCGCATATCTCGTTCCTTACTTATCATTACTTATATGCATAGGCTGGCTCTCTTCTTGTGACTTGCCTTATTCTCTCTTCTACCTACCTTCGCAAATTCCTTTCGCATCCCCGTAACAATGGACACGACGGAACATCATCATCGTACAATGCTACTGCGATTCCCAGAGAGTGTGGTCGTATATATGTATGTATGTATATATAGTGTGAGTGAGTCTCAAGAACCTTCTTCTTGTATAATATATAATGATATATAAGAAGCAACAAGCTGTCTGTGAGAGTCAGTCTCTTGTGCTATTTGTATTTCACAGTTAGTTTAACTGCTGTAGAAAGAAACTCAAATTCCTTAGAGTAAGTGAGAAAGAAATGAGGATTTCGAAATTATTTGGAATAACGGAGAGGGTGGAAAAAGAGGGTGAGTACTATATTATACTCTAATGTAGTTAGTGAATTGTTATAGCCAAAGCTTTAAAGCTAAAGAGAGAGGTTTGCACAAACTATCACCAACACTATATAATCAAGAGTATGTATAAAGAAATGTATGAGTTATATATATACTCTATATACACTTAACAGTCGCGAAAACTTCATACAACTTTGCGGATATCGACTTTGAATTTTTGTATACATTCATCATATCTGCTATACATATATTATACAGTCTGACTAGGAGATTGTGAAAGAGTTTTCTTAAGTGAGTAAAGAATTATTAACAAGTTGAAGAATTTTTGTAAAAGTCATTCATAAAAGACAGTCATTCACAAGCCTTTTTACAATTGAGTCAGTCAGTTTATTCATTCTAGTCTGTTAGTAGAGAGCTGAGAAGCTACCGAGCAGGACACATACCATCAGCAGCAGCATCAGCAGGAACCAGGAGCTCTTAAAGCAAAAGAATCACAGAAGAAGTTGGTATCTTAGTGGACTTTGACACTTGACTTACTTGACTGTTGGGGTTCATTTGGTCATCATTGAACTCCTCTCTCTCTCTCTCTGTCAGAGTCAGAACACATATTATGTACATACATTCAACATTAGGGCTGTTCTTCGTGGAAGTTGAGATGGTAGTAGGAACTCACAAAGTCAAAAGTAAGTTATGCCCATCAATACTTATACACATAGCAAAGCAAAGAGCAAAAGCTCAAAGAGAAGCAGCTCAGCTCAAGCTAAGAAGAGAGATAAGCGACGAAATCAGCATAAGAATACGAATGAATTCTTAAGAGTTTATAAGTTTATTGGTGGTCTCTCTCTCTCTTCTTAAGAAAAGAGTGAACTGGTTAGCTGCCAATACATTCAACATTCATTTTGGTCCACCAAGTAGAGATTTGGCATTCCTTTCTTTCTTGAGTGGACTGGGCAGTCAGTGGGCACTGCCACTGGCTTGGCTGGGAATGCGACTAGTTTGGCTAGGCCATCATCTCTTCGCATCTCTTCCAACTTTCATTCAACCACACATAACACTTGTTTAGTTTTTTAAATCTTCAACCAGACCTAAGTCAGTTTTTACAACAAGCCTGTCTTTTCCATTTCAGGTTAGCCAGCAATAAGAGAGAGAGATCATCATCTCTGTTGCTCATCTTCGTCTCTTCATGGTGGTGGTGGTGATGATGATGATCTTCCAAGGAAGAAGGAGAGAGAGAAGCTGAAGAAGAGACCGGTCCGTCTGGGTGGACTTGGACTGGAAACCGGAACCGGCGAGTTGTTGGTGTAAGATAACATGCCAGTCAGTCACACTCTTATATATCTTATTAGTACATTAGCTTTCCCCTTTACCCTATATATATAAATATATTCTTTCTTCTGCTCAAACACTTTCGAAGATTTATCATCATCAGTCATTCATTCACTGAGAGTTTTGAGACATTAATAGCAAACCCGTGAGTGTGTATATATGTAAGGGTACGTACTATGCCCGATGGTCTTATTGACGAATAATTCTCACTTCAAATAATGAATGAGATCGGTTTCTGGTATTCTGTAACTTCATTTATTGGCTCAGCCAT
>Ga0194135_10002344_pt1 | contig 11480 bp, 13 predicted proteins | sample LitLau_LLRF_2013_FD_134024 | JGI IMG/M metagenome (GOLD analysis project Ga0194135, IMG submission 134024) | Freshwater sediment microbial communities in response to fracking from North America - Little Laurel Run_MetaG_LLRF_2013 (version 2) | ecosystem: Environmental > Aquatic > Freshwater >... | reverse complement strand
CCCTGCAAGTGGTAATCAAGTAATTAATTTTTAATTAATTAATGGAAATCCAATTGGGTTATTCCGAGATGTACCTTGTAGAGTTGAGTCTCAACTTCTCCTTCCGAGTCTTGGAGGTCCATGCGAAGACAATATTTGGAAGTTTTACGAGTCAAGTCCTCCACATTCACCAATTTGTTGACCGACTTCTTTTTCTTCATGAGAGGCTGAAAGACAGTGTTGGAGGTCAATGGGAGGTTGGGCAGATGCTCCAGCCACTGTCCTTGATTTGTGGATTGGGATCCAGAGCGTCGATTGTTGGCGATTGCCATGTCGGATCTATCAATTCCCAACTGCAAGGTAATAAACAGGTAAAGGCAAGGTGTTCTAAACTAAACCAAAATGATGTTCTCATGAAAGATAATTTCCGTTTCTTACCCCAACGGATGAGATCAAGCGGGCGGGGTGGCGTCGTTGTCCTGATTCCGTCCCCACCAAAGTCTCGCATCGTGAAGAGTTCATGGGCATGGGCAGCCCCCAGTCGGACTCTGAGCATGAGCTCATTGACATGCTCTCCGTGTCATATCCAGTTCGGTCTCGTGTCCAAGAATTAGAGCGGGTGCACCATCGGAACTGGAACCTGCCCGACTCGGCTTGATTCACCAACTCCTTCATGGCTGCAATGGTTTTGTCCCTTCCTTTGTACTCTTCTTTCAGTTTGGCCTCCCCTTGAATCCTGTGCCGATTGCTCTTGATACGATCCAACTCCCGCTCGATTTCTGCATCCGACATGAGCCTTGCGCGTTCTTGAAACTGGGCCAACTCCAAATGATGGTATTCCACCTTACACTTGGCAATCTGGACAGAAACAGTATGCATGAGGAATTTAATTTAACCAACTTCCCAATGTAGTCAAATGATATGTTAAATTATATTATAAGTAGGAGTGGAGTGGTCTTACTTCCTCTACAAGGGCATCATTCCCTTTTTCCAAGTCATCCTTCTCCCCCATGAGGTGAACCTTCTCCTGCTTGAGTTTCTCAATTTCGCCCAACATGTCCTCATTCTCCCCCTCTCCTCTCTTCATCTTGTTAACCATTGAGACCAACTCCATTCTCTTTGAATTCAATTCATAGTCGGACCCAGACAGCATGTTCCGAAACTCAGTTCCTACAACAATTAATCAAATTAATTACAATTCCAATTTTCAATTTTAATCATTTAGAAGCTTCCTTGAATTTTGCATTATTTTCCCTTACGCATTTGCAGTAGGCCCAAGCGGAACTTGGATTTCTGATCCACTCGCTCCTCTACGGCTAGATGCAATTCTGCCAAGGGTTCCCTCCATTCTTGTGGTGTCTTGAATCGGAGACACGGGAGTGGTTGGGAGATGTTGAGGGATGGGATGGACCCAATCAAACCAAGACTGTCACTCCTCATCGGCAACTTTGACGGAGGAGGAGCTCCCTTCAAAACCTATGGAAAAATACGAATGGGAACATTAAAAACCCCAACTCCGCTCATAATCCAATTTATGCGAGTCTTACCCTCGACTCTGAAGGCTCAGGAATACGAATGGTCTGACGAAGAATGTCAATTTCTTGAGCCTGCTCTGCAAAGTTGCAGACGTGCTACAAGACAAAATTAGAATGAGTGGATCATGCATATAACATTCATGAATAAAATACCAAAAAAGGAAATTAAGATGCGCGTTCGGAGCGTACAAGATTTTCCGCATAGTCTTCAGCACGTGGGTTGATGCAGAGGAGCACCCGGATGCGTCCCTGCCCTTCGAAATAGGATTTGAGGAAGTTGGTCAACTTATCGTCACGATATGGAATGACCACCCTCTCACCATCACCACCCCTCTGCTGTCTCTTCCGAAGTGCAGCCAAGCACTTGTGCAGGTTCATGATGCTATTATTGATTTGTCCTAATAGAAATTAAGCAGTTTTTATCGTAACTCAACAGAACGTTTCGAGATTTGCCATGATTTGATGAATGTTGAGCGTCCAATGGCTCGGCCTCACCTGCTTCACGGAGACGATCCCCAACGGTCTGAGTCCGATTATTCCGCTCGCTCCCAGCCAAATCCACAAGGCTCAGTTGACTCACATGAATTAAGCTCCTGTCATCCTCAATCTCATCCCCATTCGCATTCAGTGGAGCCTGGAAATGGAAAAAGAATTTAAAACGTCAACTAACAAAAACGCATCACTGTATTAGTAAATAAATAGGTTAATATTGTAACCTCCGACTATATGGATTTGGTTTACCTGGACCAAGCGAATGTTGAAAATGGAATGACTCCGACTGGACTCGGAGTTGAGCAACGTCTGACCAAACTTTCTTTTCTTTTGTCCCAGTTTCAAGACCTGGAGAGCCTCCTCCGCGGATTCCACTTCTACTTCCACCACATTGTGAACGTACATGTTCCCTGCAGCATCGGCCCGGGTGATTTTGGATTGGAGGCAATTCGTCTTCTTCCCCAAATCCAAGCAAACGTTCTCATCGAGCAAATCGTAGATGATCTTGTTGTAAATCTGCGTGTAGGTGACAAAGACAGAGAAGGCAGAAGTTTGGTTATTGATGGGGAGGATCCCAGGGTCGCGGGATCTTTCCTCTTCCTCCGACTCTGAGTCAGTCACTGTGAACTGGACTTGTCGCTTGTCTCCCCATCCATTCGGAGTCCCACTGGAACCAACATTACAAAATCCAAATTAAACTCCTTGGGAAATGATGTGATGAATTCTAATGTCATTGCCTACTAAAAAATAATAGTTAATAAAACTTTTAACCTCCGGAGACTCCGTTGTGAGGAAGACTTGATGAGTTGACGCTGGAGCAGGATGTCCTTCTTGGACTGAACCTCGAATCCATTCATATGGTCCGACTTGAAACTGTATTTGGGGGCTTTCCGACTTCCAATGGAGTTGAACACGACATCCAGGGCACGGGCCATAATTCCAGGCTCAGCCGGAGTTCCTAACATGGTGTACGTCTTCCCAGAGCCAGTGACGCCATAGGCAAAGAGAAGCGAACTCTTACCATCCAACAAGTCCTGGAGAAATGATACATGAAATGTTTGAATGGTGGATGAAATTGATTAAGTTTATAGGCAAGATCAAATAGTTGGTGGTTGACCTTACCCGAACCAGGGGACGACCAACTTCATCAAAAACTTGTTTCTGTGATGTTGTAGGAGTAAAAATAGTGTTGAAAGAGTAGCTGCCTTCCTTGGCTCGAGTCCAGGGTAAGGAATCTGGCGGCCGGACAATGATAGTGTTGGGATCCTTTACAATGACGCAAGACTCTCCGTCTCCCCCATCCAACGACTCTGGTTTGACTCGACAATAGACTTGGAGAGGCTCAACTTCCGAAAGTGGATCCTTCGTGGTAGCAGCAGCGGTGGCCGCTGGAAATGTGAATTGTTGGTTAGCGACGGAAGTAGTGGGAGCGGGTCCTCCTGATCCTAGGGCTGACGGTGTCTTCAATATCCCTCGCTTGATGTTCGTTAGAACAGGGGTAGAGGTTGAGGATTTTAAAGCAGGTGCGAGGTTCCTGAAATGAATCCAAGGTTAATCGATTAAAAATTGACCAACTTTGAATGAATCCATATAAATAGTGATGGAATGTGGCAAAGAACTTTGGTATTTATTTGTTAAAAGTTACCTTGGACTCGCAAATTCGAATTTCTCGATCCTAGCACGAAGTTTACTTCCTAGTGCCCGTGCCAGACTTCCATGTTTGGTTTTGGTATCGGACTCTGAGCCACTTGGATACGGATCCTGCTCCATTGTCTCCTTCAATTCCAAACGACAGGATCCGAATTAGTAAAAGTTGTAAAATTCTATCAATCAAATCAATCAAGTATGTCCAAGTCACATGAAAATTATAAATTAGGAAAGAAAGAAACTTCTTGAACACGCAGACTAACTGCCACTACGAACTACCAGGAGAGGAATGAAAAGCGCGGGATCGGGATGCCGGTTTTTATCACCTTGCACATAGTTGGGCTTCCAGAATTTCCAAAAAAAGGTAAAATGAGAATGCCCATATGGGTTTTTTTGTCGAGTCGGAGTCAGTTGGTGGAACAGCTGAGGCTGAGGGTTAGGATTTGATTTCATATGGTAAATTGAAATTAAGGTTTGTTTTTTAATTAGTGATGGCGAGTGAGTGGATTCAGAAGAAGAAGCACAGTGACAGTGAAAGGTAATAACAACCAACCGGCTCAGTAATTATTTGTTGGTAGACATAAAAATTCTTTCATGAAAATCTCCTATTATACCATTGCGATGTATTGTATAGTGCATGCTGCAGTGCAGGTGCAGTGCACCATGTGTGCTTAATATACTGCTGCTGCGGTCAGTAATGTTGCTAAAAGTTTAATCACGCCTTCCCTTGTTATGTCATGTTCAGGTGGACTTGTATTTATCCTGCCTATATCAATGGGAAAAAGTCGAGGGCCGATGGACGACGCGTCCCAGTCTCCAAGGCAGTTGAGAATCCGACGTATGCAGAAATCAAGGACGTCCTAACTGCCACCGGGTTCAATGTCCTGGCAGAGAACAAGGCTTACTCCAAGGAAAAGTCAAATGAACCCACGACGAGAGGAAGAGTCCGCGTCCAATTTCGGAATGATGATGGAACTCCAGTCAACCCCAAATTCCCCTCACGTAACTTTTTAATCAATCAAATCGAGCGAGAACAAGAGAGAGAGAGTTCATTGGTTAATTACCGTGAGTAATTGAGTTTTTGCTTTGCTTGGTCATTAGGTGATTCTCTCCTTTTGTACATGGGGGAAATGATTCCAAAGCTCAAGACTAGGATGAATCCGACCGCTGGACCTCAGCAACCCGCTGCAGGAGGAGGAAAGAAGAAGGGAAAGAAAAAGTAATCGATAGCAATCCATTACCCATCAACATTTAATACTTTTGAAAATGACCTTTAATACAAATAAACCTTGACCTTCCTTGATCCTTCCATTCCGAACTTGAATTACCCTTGCTTGGTTTAGGCTCAAACCTGTGTCACTTAATGGTCATGTTCACTGTTGCGTCGTGTCCAGGATTAATTAAACAATTCAGTGATGATTTTCTCGCAATTAATGTAAAATAAAACAAAAATATTATTTGGGATTTAGCATTGTTGTGAGACGGCATCATATCAGCAGCGTCATGAATTTATTTTGCATGGCGTGGTGGCGGCAAGACGGTTCCACAGGAATTTTTAAAGTCAGTCCCCTCGTTCGTTTACTTAAGAATTTCTATAATTACAATTAAATTGATTTGATTTCGTAGTTGGTATTGGTAATTGGAACTAGTGATGGAACTTGCAGTGACTGGGAAAAGGGCGAGCAGTATGGACATCATCTCGTCCAAACGGCAGAAGACAGATCTGATATCCAGTGATTCGGTAAGTAAACACAAGTATTATAATTGTTAATTGTTATGAGGTAGGTAGGATGCTTTATTACACAAATACAGCTTTCTGTTCGCAAGCAAGTCGTGCCGCCGGACTGATCCAACGTTTAAAAGTTTCCTAAACTAGTTCTGCTCTGTTGGTTTTCCAGGGGAAGCCTCCACGGACTTCATCTCTTCTTTCTCCAATTATGCTACTGGAAGGACACCAAGGAGAAATCCTCTGCTCCCAATTCAGCCCAAAAGGAGATGTTCTCGCTTCGGCTGGAGCTGAAAGAGCAATTTGTACGTATACTTTGAAATGACAAATAAGCAGTGTCGGTACGGTTGGCTGAGAGTACAGTTGAATCCGTTTGACTAAATTTCGTTTTATTTTATTCAGACATTTGGAAGACTTATGGAGAGTGTGAGAATGCTGTCGTAAGTGTTGATTAATTCATTCAATCCTGAATTCGTGTCAACGTCAAACGAATTCAGGAAATGGAAATTATTGTGTTTTGTAGATGCAGCCAAGTCATGGTGGCACGATCGTGGATCTCCGTTTCAATCATGATGGCTCCCTTTTATATTCTGCGAGTGTTGACAAGACTCTGGGTGTCTGGGATGTTTCGACCGGGTCCAGGATAAAGCGGCTTAAGGGTCATACAAGCTTTGTTAATGCTGTTGGAGAAACCAAGCGCGGTCCGCCATTGGTTGTCTCCGGGAGTGACGACTGTCAAGTAAAAGTCTGGGACATCCGGCGCCGTTCCTCTGTCATCACGCTCAATTCCATCTACCAAGTGACTGCCGTGAGTTTTGGTGAACATGAAGAGCAGGTCATCTCCGCAGGGGTTGACAATGAGGTCAAAGTCTGGGATTTGAGGAAGGCTGACGTGGCTTTTAGTCTTCTTGGGCATAAGGACACCGTGAGTTCCATGGAGCTTTCACCGGACGGAGCGTAAGTATATCCCGCAGTCCCAGTCACTTCGATGAGGCGCATTTCATTAATTATTCATTACTCAAACTTTACTCGCTAGTTGCTAACTTAGTATTTAACACCTGAACAGGTACCTCCTAACAAATTCCATGGACAACACAATGCGGTATGTATTTCCTCCTCGGTTACTCCTACTTGTGATTAAACAAAACTAGGAGAGACTAACTACTACCCAACATGGAGAACAAATTAGATGTTGGATTCTTTTGTGATTTGCAGTGTGTGGGATGTGAGGCCGTTTGCACCAACCAATCGGTGCATGAAGGTCTTCAATGGTCATTCCCATGGATTTGAAAAGTATTTGATAAAGTGCTGCTGGTCCAAGGATGGAAGGAAGGTCCTCTCTGGGAGTTCTGACAGGTTCGTCTACATTTGGGATTCACAGACCCGGCAGATCCTCTATCGGTTACCTGGCCATGACGGGACAGTGGTTGCGGTGGACATGCACCCAGCCGAACCCATTTGTAAGGAAACGATTAGCCATTCTAGCAGTATCCTATTTTCCTATTCCGGAATTCTTGTAATTGATTCCAATCTAATGTGAATTCCTTCTTTCCAGTATTGTCGGCCGGAGCGGATAAGAAAATCTATTTGGGAGAGATTGAAGAGGCCTAATTTAATTAATAATTAATAACTTCCCCTCTTCTCTGCCTATGATTTTTGTAATTGAATAGTAATAACCATACTTTTATTCTATAAATTATTCTGGAGATATTAAATTCTGAATTTATGACCCATTGACCTTAGCCCCGTCTCCTAAATTCATCCTCCTTCCACTTCCACCTTGGTGAGTCGTGTGGACAAGATGGACATATTAGTCATCTTCTGCGGGTGCAAAGAGGACTTTCATCGAGTAGAGGAATTTGGGGAGGAGTTTCCCTTTCCCCGTCAAATGGAGAGTGGCCAAGGCTTCTCGGATGCAGGGAAAGTCCTCGTTGTGGCTTAGGGCCCGGAGGCAGTCCAGGGCCAAGTCCTGGATCTCCACCACTGTCCCCTTGTCCTCCTGAGCAATGAGCATGTGGACGGCATTGATGTTGAAGAGGATCCGAAGGACTATCTCCGTAAAGGCATCCGAGTTGGGTCTCATCCAAGTGTTCAAAATGCAGACTTTGGCACACTGCGTGAGAAATCAATTACATTGGATCAGATTAAGTAACATCAGCCAGGACCTCAGGATTTCAAACTTTGGAACAGAAACTGATTTGGTTGTCTGTTGCTTTGTTGGGTTCCTTACCTTGAGAACCCAGAGCCAACGGATTGGTTCAACGCAGATTGTATTGTCCATGAGTAGGCGGAGGATTCTGTCCAACCAATGAAGCGTGGCATGCCCCATGATGTCAAAGTACGTGGTCAAATGCCTCAGCCAAACGCTTTTATTCGTAGCATCCGTCGTCTCTGCCACAAACAGCAACCCCTCAAGCGTAGTGTCGTAGAGAGTAAACTAGGAATGAGAATCAAAAAAAGGACTTAATTACCATCATGAATGTTGATGTTGTTTTGATGGATTCAGGAATTCAGAACAGCTTACTTGGTCCGAGTTGAGATGTGGATCAATTTCAATGATTTTGAGAACCTTGAGCAGTTCTGGCATGACCCTGTCCACAATTTGTGTCGGTTTCGGAAAGGCAAGACACTTCTTCAGATGATCATGGACCAGGAATCCCCAACCCGAGTGCTTCACATCCGATTTCAACTGGGTACAATCGAAAAGAGGATTTTAGACAGGGGACCAACTTAACTTATGACATGCCTTCATCTTGCCCTGTCTGTGGAACTGAACTGAAAGTGTGGACTTACGACATTGTCAAAGATGTGAGAGAAACAACTCGTTCCAAAGAGAATGTTGTCAGCTTCATAATCATCAAAGAAGTTGAGTGAAGGCAAAATGCATCCCTCCAAATGGTCGTTCAAATACGGAAACTAAAGTCCAAACAATGAAAGAGAATCAATTGAGTAACAATCCAAGGAAATAGCGGCGCCCCTCACCTATCATATCGAAAGTCTGATTTATACTGGATGAGCCCTGTCGATTGACACCACACTTTCGATATGATCGGTGAGGGCCTCGATTGAATAGCAAATAAAATATGAAGAGTTTTTACCTTGACTTGGAAGAGGAGCCATTGGAAGGCGTGCTGTGCAGCGGGGTAACTTTTCCATTCCGATTCCTTTGTTCCTAGACTTCCCCGAAATGTTTTGAGGAGATGAGCAAACGTAGTCTTGACGGGATTTGAGATGGATTCGAAGTCTCTGAGGAAGAAGGCAGAGAGGGGACCCGGTTGGACCATGTCCATGTCAAAGATTCGGTAGAGCTCACCAATGATGAGAGAGACCTTCTCTTCGTTGGCAGAGGATGACCAGAGTTGGTGACCATCCTCCTGCTCCCCCAGAAGAAGGAATAGGGGGATTACATGCTTCCGCATTGCTGCTTGGCTCTTTCGTACTGACCTCATCAAAAGGAGGATTTGCTGGAGGTTCGTGGCTATCCTTCCTTTCTGCTGGGTATAAAAGGCCTTGAGCTCTTTTTCAAATTCGGAATTGACCGGATGAGGGAGTTTGGGTAAGAGACTCTCGTTAGCCAACTCGGAGACTTCGGACCATTTGCTGTCGAGCTCCAATGCAACTCCTCCCACGGATTTCTTGAGGCCTGAACCGTCCGACATCTCGCACACTCCCTCCAACTGGAACTAACAACACAACAGGGTACAGGAACCAGAAACAGAAATGAAGATGCAAATTGCATTGACATAAATCAAACCAAAATCAGGAATAAATAATCCATTCATTCATTACCTTAGTATGCGACTGTGACTGAGTGTTGTGCTCTTGTGCTTGTTAGTCCAGCTGCCACCAAACTTTCTCGAGTTTACGAGGAGAGGAAGCAGTTAAAATAAAAACAGTGAAACAACTAACTTTTAATTATAAAGGGCTGATTGACTGCTTGCTGTTCTTCTCTACCGCTGAAACTTTGAAATCCAGCAGAGCAGAATAAAATCCGAACAAATAAATCTTAACTCACGTTTCTCAATCTCAGACTGCCTCAATTGAGCTCCTCTCTAATGTTAATTTTAATCAATTTCAAACTTAATTCGTAACATAACCTCATTCCGCTCGCTCAGATTTATGAAATAATTCCTAATCAGATGATTAATTGAATAATCTTTAGATGAGTCTTTGTGTGATTGTGTCCCTTGAGACGGTAAGTGAGGGAAGTAAAGAGTCCACTTGATTCATCCAGAAATTGGCGCATGGGAGATGATAGAGGGTCCCACCAAAATCCAGTGAAAGCCTCCAGGATTCCTCATCTTCCCCATCTCGCCATCCAGTCCCCACCAGGCAAATCCCACACAGGGTCTCCCCGTCATCATCCGACAATGGGCTCCGGCGACGGAAATCCTCCTAAGCAGACCGCAGTCACATCAGTCATGTCATGAACAACTTAAATCAAAAGTTCATAAGTTATCTTACCTCTAGATTGGTCCCTACGAGGAAAGGGGCAATGGAGTCCCAGGCCAAAGCCAATTTCTGATGGAGTTCTCCCAATATTTGAGTCCCACCATCCAATCGCATCCAGGATTGGTAGACTCGGCATGCCACCAAATAAACCTGACGTAGACCTTCAAAAAAAGTTTTGATTCCGTGTTAACTGGACTTGCTTAAAACTGAAAGAAAATGGAAGAAGACGGTCTTACTGAGGACGTAGGTCCTGCCCTTTTCGGTTTGAATGACCTGGCGGAGGATTTCACTGGATGAAACCGAGTGGAAAATCTGTTCCCCTTCTTCAATGAGCCTGAGGCACGTTTCCAGCACTCGTCGCCAGTCCTTGATACACGTTTGAATCTCCTAAATTGAAAAGAATAAATTCAAACATTATTTCTTACCAATTACTCGGTTGACTCTTAGTCAGAATCTCGTATTTCCAACAGAGTTTTCGTCCTAACTAAAAGTTCCAACTTGACTCACGCGTTCCTGCTCCTCCTTGAAGGGATTGTATTTGTCTTTGTTGTCTGGAAGTGGAGAGGCCTTTTGGGTGTCTTTCAAGGTGGGGTGAAATCCTTTCCCTGTCAGAGCATCCGGTGGCAGTTCCCAATTGGATCCATAATTTCCCAAATCCAAACTAGAGACTGACAATGTCTCTGGAGAGTTTTCGTTCTTTGGAATTTTGGTATGGAGAGTCTCCTCTCGGCATGGGGTCAAGGACGCTAAGGTAGAACTGCTGACCAGCAAATCCCCAAACGGTTCATCAAGCGTCTCAAGTGAGTCATTTGCGGTGGGTCCGGAAATGAGCGTTGTTTTCAATGGTGGAACACCAATTCCGTCGAAAGGGAAAGACCGTTGTGGCGGAGGGACAACGGGTAAACGTCCACTGTTCCTCCTTTGGTCAGTTGATGAGACAGGGAGAATGTCCAGTAGAATTCCATCACTTTCTCTGACCATGTTAAGCCCAGACTTGGAGTTCCTTGCCTTGCTTGAGATTCCGAGTCCAAAGAGATCACTTAAATCCGACTTTGTTTCTGTTCGAATCTCAACTGGAGATGGAGACGTCACAGGGAGATTGGGATGGACTTTACTAAAACTTACAAAGTCTCCAAAATCATCAAACGAAATTGAACTTGGAGGTTGAGATTCAATTGGGAAGGGATTGCTGTTGCTTTTGACGGGCAAGGGCAATGATACTTGCGGGGTCATCATCGGGGGGATGAAGATTGGAGTTATCTGAGGAAGCTCTACAGCTGGGAGAACTACTGACAGATGCTCCTCCTTTTTGGGATCCCAATTTGTAAAACCTTGGAAATCTCCGAAATCCGCCTCACCGCCTCCAGTCTCCTTCCCTCCATCATGAGATTCTTGAGTTTGTTGAAATTCGTTTTGGAGGAAAGACCTAAGTGGTGAGTACTTGTCTTCATCCCCAATTAGACATGACTCGGCTCCCCTCCCTTCATGCTTGGGAGTGGGACCCACATTGACATTGTAGTTTGCTAATCGATTCCCGACGTCACCCTGAATAGGATGCCGTAGAGCTTTGCTTTGGTGTACGGGGGCTTTACTTATCAAAGGCTGGTAGATCTACGACCTAGTAGGAATACTTACGAGAATCCACTACT
>Ga0194135_10002342_pt1 | contig 11484 bp, 10 predicted proteins | sample LitLau_LLRF_2013_FD_134024 | JGI IMG/M metagenome (GOLD analysis project Ga0194135, IMG submission 134024) | Freshwater sediment microbial communities in response to fracking from North America - Little Laurel Run_MetaG_LLRF_2013 (version 2) | ecosystem: Environmental > Aquatic > Freshwater >... | reverse complement strand
GTGATGTTCAATTAATGGGGTTTTTGTATTAAATTTAATTAGGGTTTTCGTATTTTGCTTGCAGCGAAGGTTGGATCTTGTGTAGCGTAATTGGTTGTGTGATTATTATTACGAGCCTCCTTGTTGTGTTGCATACTGATAAAAAAAAGTTTATGCATCTCCATACTGAGAGTCTAAGTAATGGATGGAAGATTAGTTAGTTTTTAACTTGACAGTCCAAAAGTGTTAATAATGCGTGGAGAGATCATTTGTGTGTGTCGTTTCATAGGATGGTAAAATGTGTATATAGTCACTATAAAGTGAGGATGGTGATACTGATGGACAGACAGGACAGATTGTTGTTTGATTTGTCTTCTACATATTTGCGTGGAGACTTCTGATGATGAAGAAGAAGTCTGACTCAGTTTACGTGGGTGGAATTTTACTATTTTAGAAAGGACTTATATCAATTTCCATATTGCATTCAGATGGGATTAGAGATTTGCGTGAGGGACTAATTTGAACACAGCAGGATTTCTTGCAAAATTGCCGTTTAATGTTGCAAGAGAGAGAACATTAAAACCTCAGATTAAATTTACTCCTTGGGCTTGGCAGATTTTGAGACAGAGGACATCATGTTCATGTAGTAGTGGGGGAACTAAAATTATATTGATTGCTCGTACACGATTTTTATTATTACTCCTTTCGCTTTTGATCACTTTTATATTGTTTGTTTATTGGGTTTATTTATATATGGCAATGTGTTTAGTTTTTAGAGTTAGCTGGATGTTTGCGTGTGAGCATTTCTTTGGTTTTGCCGTGGAGGTTATAATAATGGCGTAGAAAGTGAAGGTGGTTTTTGAGATAAGAGTGCTGCCATATAAAATGATACACACACACTTGTATCATGCATAGGACTTGGGTTTACCAATGAATGATTCATATTTTCCTTCTTGTGCTCTTGCCAAAAAATGTAGGTAATTAAGGTTGTGTTTTGGGTTGCATTGTAATATGAGAGTAAAGCCTATGTGAGGAATATTTAATACAAGAGAAAGATGTGAGGGTTATATATATTAGTCTGACCTGTAACCTGTAACCTGTAACCATGATGATGTTAGACAAGATCATAATAATTATTAATTACATTCAACATTTGAGAAGCATGTCCGACTTAACAAAATACATTCATTTCTTTCCGGTCTCTCTCTTGTTGCGTTGCGTGTTGCGCTAATTTTGTCACTCATGTTGTCACTGTTAATTACTGTTATTTCGTGTGAAGAGATTTAGTATGCGCAAAAATGGCACAGAATATTAAGTTACTTTTTGAGGTAGGTACTCTGTGAATGGAAAGGGATGTAGTAGGATAGGATATTATGTAATTTGTAGGTTTGTATTCCAAATATATATAAACTAATTAAAGATGTGTTTCATCAACAGGGGCAAGTTTGCCACAGTAAGAAGAGTCCTTCAAAAGTCTGACGCGTCAGTTTATGCCGCAAAATACATTCGGAAACGAAGACGAGCGTCCCCTGAAGAGGTTAACCATTAAGTTTTTTTATAATGATCACACTTAAATTATCTAAAAGTGAAGGAGTGTTGATTTTATCTGTGTATTTTCTTGGCAGGTTTGGCATGAAGTGTGTGTCCTTGACAAGTCTCGGGAGTGTCCGTACATTGTGCACCTACATAGAGTATTTGAAACCCCCCTGGATACCATTCTCCTGCTAGAAATGTAAGTTGTAATCTTAAATCTCTCAGTCCATCTTTAGAGCGTGTGATGAAAGGATGAAACCTTTTAAAATGCTATTTTTATTGTTGCAGGGCTGAAGGAGGCGATCTTCAAACAGTTTTAGACGCAGAAGAGTTCCTTGAAGAGTCAGTATGTGTTGATGTACTTAGGGATACTTTAAGAGGTCTTCAATTCCTACACTTACATTCCATAGCCCACCTTGACATCAAGGTAGATTTGATCAAACAACCTGTTCCAGATAATGATTTACTTGTTGATCCGCTGATATGCAACTTTGTTATACTGTAGTACTGTAGTTGTGCATGGTATGATAATGAATATTGAATGTGTAATTTAATTTGTAGCCACAAAACTTGGTGGTATCAGGCCCATTACCTGGGGGTCGTGTCAAACTATGTGATTTTGGTTTGAGTCGTCATCTTTGTAATAATACTGAGGTTATTTTTTATACAAGCTTTTTGTTTTATTTATGTACTATTGTAATAATTGTTTGTGTGATTATTTTAAGTTGGTGTATTGATTGCGATTTTTGTATTTTTTCCTTGTGAACTTAGGTTAGAGAACTACTAGGAACTCCAGAGTATGTTTCACCCGAAGTGTTAAATTACGAGCCCCTAACACTGGCCACTGACTGTTGGGCCGTTGGTGTTTTAACTTATGTTCTTTTATCGGGTGTATCTCCTTTTGGAGGTGACTGCAAACAAGAGACTTATCTAAATATCTCCCAAAGAGCCTTGACATTCCCTTCAATTTACTTTAAATGTGTGTCTCGGTTTGCTGTTGACTTTATTGAGAAGCTGTTGGTTATTAAACCCAGGTATTTTTTATTTTTAGTGATTTTGTGAGCTGATTTGTATGTGTAATGCATTTTTTAAATGAGAAGTACAATAATGAAATATGAGTTGAGGAGAAATGTTAATTTGATTTAATTTGGAACAGTGATCGACTTACAACAAATGAATGTTTGATGCATAAATGGCTCGACGAGAGTAGAGAGGTCATTTTACGCTCTTCAACTACGGAGGAGCCCAATAATAACAACCATAAGGAAAGTACGGGTAGTCCGACGAATTCAGAAGAAGGTAAACAGATAAAATTATATTTGTAATTCAATTATAGTTTTTGTGTTTACATTACCGAATCGTTTTTATGTGCTTAGGTTCTGAACCGTCAGATATAATTGGGAAGGAAGTTGTTGCACAGCATAATTTCGGTAGTAATGGAGATCAACGAGGGCCAAACGATGAAATTGATTCGGGAATTGGGTCCGAGGACGACCACAGGTATATATGTATAGTTAATTAAAACACTGAATTAAGTTGTAGGATCATGGAATGTGGTTTTATAAAATAGAATTTCGAATGTTTAAAGGAGAAATCTAAGCTGGGCAAGGTTGGACGAAGTGTTGGAGAATGAACAGAAGATTTCATCGAATCCAGACTGGTTAACGTTAGAGATTGACCAAGATCCATCAAAGTACATTTGGCCTAATAGGAAAAAGAAGTGCAGTTGGGAAGCCGAGTGCGCTGGAGCGGTTTTACGTGCCTTAGATGAATTAGAAAAGAAACGGGAAGGGGTGACACCACAAGCCAACTTGCTTAGAGCGTATGGCCGACGGGGCCAAGTGAGTGATTAATTAATTTTAATAAAGCTATTAATTAATTTTAATAAAGCTATTAATTAATGAAGTAATTATTAATTAATGATTGTATTGTGTAGGTAATTTCAAAAGAGCAAGTCGGCGAGGGTCAGGTTGTGATTCGAGAATTCCGTCAACTTCCCCGAGCACCTGCGCTACTTACTAAACATTCGGAACTAACTTGTGACTCTATCTCTACTAGAATCAACAAATTGTTTAATTGAAATTAAAAAATAGACTTATTTATTATCATTAACTTTTCACAGATCACTAATAATATTTATTGAAGAAAAGTCTCTTACGAACTATATAAATATTAATATACTTTATCCATTTCCTACTAGTAATGCGCATGGATAATTGAAACATTGAAAGTGTTGTGTGTACCAAATACAAATCGAAATGTCTTAATTTTTAATTCCTGCCTGCAATTGTTGTTTTTGACGTTTGATTACGAACTATTAATTTTAGATTATCACATATAGCATCACAGAATAATTTTGTTAAGAATCAAGTTAACAAAGTCCATCGTCTGGTCGTCCAGCAAAACAATGTCGAAAATTTCAAGGAATATCTCCAATTGCTTTTCATCCTAAGTAAGAAACAAGAAGCAAACAGTCAGATCGTCATGCACATATAATTCCTATGCATTTTCATACTCAATGTAAGACGCACCACATCATTAAGGAATCCAATTTTGAGGATATTTCCTGGTTTATGAACACCTTGGGCCATAGAGACATCTCCGATAGAATCTCCCAAAAGAATGACATTGTTCCTGTGGGCTAGCTCACCGAAATACTGACAGTTTTGTGGAATAACGGACTCGTTCTTGTTATAAGTGTGGATCAGAGGCTCTTTAAATCCCACAAGCAATTGCTGTTCATTGAATTCCATGAAATTGGCAATCACATGAATGTTCGGGTAATTAAGGGCGTGTTTTCGAAGAACGCCTTCCACGAGATCGCCAAAACCAGCGGAGAATATTAAGGTCGGGATATTTGCTTCGTGGAGACACCCAAGGGTCGTGGGTACGTTATGCCTACCCAGAATTAATTAATTAAATTTAATCTCCTTTAACCCGCCGTAGAGTTTTTAATTGATAATTGGAATTACCTTAGTTGGAATTTGTCATCCGCATTCTCAATCATTTCCGCTAATCTCTCTTTGGTCAGTTTTCCCGTATCAACGAGATCAGCGAAACCTTCTTGGAAGCTTTTGATAACGGAAGGAGTCTTTTCTTCGATTGTGAGCGAAGGATCTAATTCAATAGGTAAAAGTTTGTCGTATCTTTGGCGTGCCCGAGCTTTGAATTCATCTGACATGAATGGACTTTGGCGTATAATGTCCGCTGCTGGAAAACATGGTTTCCCATTTGCATGCGTTTTTGATAAGGTGTAATCAAAGTCTGTGATAACCTGCATGTGACCATTATTATAATTGTTAGACAATGAATCCGTGGTAGGCAAGAATTGTTGTCACAGTTCTACCTGCAAATTACTTGGTCCATCATGGATTAACTGATCAATTATCTTGTTCAAGGACTCTACATTCCGAAACCGGATCTTTTCTTCAAAACATCGATATTCCGCGAACATCTGCGACATTTATTCGTCGAATCATGTACGCCAAATTAGTGATGTAGATTTATATAGTAGTATAACTCTTAACGATTTGACTTACCTGGTGTGGAATCGCGATTGAATGTTGATTCATTGATAGGTGGTAGACAAAAAGAAAAAATTTTCCTTTTAAAAGGTATTCAATCCGCAAGTCACTTTTGATTGAGGTAATTGTATAACATGACTTTCATTTAGTGAAGTAAATTATTCCACAATCCTATTAAGTCAATTTTAGCCCCAGTAGTCTTTATATACAAATGATGTCTGGGTTAACTTGACCTCTTTAATGATAACGGTATTTCCAAGAAATACAAGTTGGACTTTGTGTCTTTGCAGTGGTTCTTTCTAGCGTTTCGAGGTAACAAAGTCGACACGCACATTTCGTAAGAACTGTTTACAAATGCTTTATTGACTATGTATTACGTATAAACAACTTATGTAGTATTGACAATCGATATCTACATCTTCACATCCAATCACATATGTGTTATATCCATCTGACTATACCGGCAAGAGCTGAAACTATATTCAGCAAAGATTAATAAAAGAGAGCTTCTCTTCGTTTCATGAAATCATGAAACACATTCACAGAAACATCTGAAAACCCGACTTATGATGATTTCATGCCTTTTGCCGACAAGTTTATAATTTATATATAGTGTTAATCTTAATTCAATTTGCGCAGAGATGTTTAGTCAGAAATAAATTCAAGATTAGCGATTTTAGTGAAGCCGACCAATAAGTTATTATGAGGCAATATGCAGTCGTGTGGTAAACATTTCCACGAAACCTTCATCTAATTTACAGATTCATTGAGACTTTCAGTCAGTAAACTGGGTGACATTATTATTAAATGAATTGTAGACTTGGACTAAATGAAAAATTATTCGTTAAATGACGTCCTGAATTTATTTCCAAGTTTCTCATCTACATAAATCAACCAACTCAATGGACATTAACATCCGTGACTATGATTTGATAATGGATATTATGAAACATATAAATAGCAGAGGGGGATTCAGTAGGTTCTATCAGTCGTCAACGTCGTCAATATATAATTCAGATAACCCATTACCTGTTCAGTATAGCCCCTAGCTATGTGGCTACAAAGTATCACTGGACTCATGTCCATCGTAGGTTCCTTTTTCGCCTTTGCAGTCTTTGCCATTACCTACCTGTACAATAAGCCGAGCTGGAAGAAAATAATTGAGCTACATGTCTTGGATTCCTATTCCACTCTTAAACTACCAATAATCAATCAAAAGACTAATTGTAATTCTAACGCGTACATTCTTCGAAAGAAAGACTACGAGACGTACCAATCAATTAAGTATAAGGCTGGAATAAAGTCAGCTGCCATGTCCGGCTCTAATTTGATTCTCATAGACTTGGACTTGATCAAAACGATTAATCAGAGAGATTTCCAGGTCTTCCCAGATCGACATCCACCGTCGTACCATCCTGATCCAACGATGAGTCAAATGTTGAGTTTTGCCACGGGTGAAGAGTGGAAGGGACTGAAATGTATTTTAACTCAAGCTTTTTCTACTACCAGAATTCGTCGAGTAAAAGAAGGATTACATGAATCTTCAATGAAGTTGGTGAGATTTATAAGAAGTGAATTATCAGCTCAGGAGAAGAAATCAGAAGGAGCAGGAGATTCCGCTCTGGAAATCGTGCGTCCAATGAACAAGTATCTCTTGGAATTAATTGCGAGTTCTGTCTTTGGTCTGGACGACACTGGAGTGATTTGGGAATCTGACAACAGCCCTTTTGAGATGTACACGAAAGAGGTGCAGAAAGCGATGATCAGACATAGACAAGCTAGAGCGGTTCCAGGACTTCTTCGGCTGGCGAAAATGTTTAATTTGATCTGTGTGGATAAAACAGCTCTGGAGTTTTTTAAGTCTGTGATAAGCAAGTCAATAGAGAAGAAGAATAATAAAGGAGAACAAGATAGACGTGATGATTTGTTGCATTTATTCATGGAAGCTTCTTCGAAGAATATGAATGAAGATGAAAAGAAAGCTGGCAGCAATAAGCTTACGCAGGAAATGATTCTGTCCCAAGCGTTTATGTTCTTCTTCGCTGGAACGGAAGGACCTGCAACACTCCTTATCTATGGATTATATGAATTGGCTATGAATCAAGATGTCCAACAGAGACTATACGAAGAAATACTTGGAGTGATGAAAGATGACACCGAGGCTTGTCGTATGGACTTTGAGTTGATAAGCAATTTGCCTTATCTGGATATGTTTGTGTGTGAAGTGCTAAGGATGTATTCTTCAAGTGTAACGGTAATAAGCGAGAGTTCTTTAACATTAAGAATTGATTAGAGCTGATTTAATTGTATATGGATCAATTGGAATAATAGGCTCGAAGGTGTTCCAAGAAATATAAAGTACCTGGAACTGATTTGGTTATTGAGCCAGGGACTCCAGTGCACACTCCGATTTACGGGATTCATCATGACGAAGAGTTCTACCCGAATCCGTTTAAATTCAACCCTGATAATTTCACGGAGGAAGCCAAAGCAAGACGTCCGACTGGAGCCTACCAACCCTTTGGACTTGGACCGAGAAGTTGTATTGCACAGAAATTCGGATTGATTCAAGGGAAGGAAGCGATTTGTAGTTTAGTGTGTAATTTTAAAGTGACGCGTTCCTGGAGAACGGAAAGTCCTCCTAATGGAACAATTGAGTCGATGTTTCTACCTGAGAATGGACTTTGGTTGATGTTTGAAGACAGAATGAAAGACACAAAAAGAAATAATTGATTACAATCTAATGCTTATTATTAATAATTTATAACAAGTAATTTATTAATTAACAAACAGTTGCCTCAATCTATAAATGACTATTAAACTGTTGAAATATTTGATTGAGCTATATTATTTTGACAATTCTAGATTTATCGCTGCAAAACTTGACTAATTGCCTCGTATTTTACAAAGGAAATGTGTTTTACTCATATGGCTCTGTATTTGCATATATCACAGTGAATATAACCTTAATAATATCTCTGAGGTACTCCAAGGAACGAAGACGTGTATCATTATGGTATCTTTAAATTCATCTTTGGTTTCTATCTGCACAATACTTTCAACTTCTCAAAATGAGATTACAAATGGACACTAATAAATGTGTACAGTGGTTACAGTCCGCAGCAAAGTCAATTTTTAGACAGATTGTAATAATAGAGTTGATTGCACAAGTGAACTAGTATTGACTTCGTATTCTTCTTCAAAGAGACTATCCCAGAATTTAATTCGGTTCGTGAATGGCTCCTCAATCACTTCAGGGCTTGTGTCCAGTCTTAAATATTTCAAAGGCAGGCTCTGTGATGAGTTGACTAGAGGCCAGTCCACATTTCTGAAGCTTAGATTCTCCCTACAAACCAACCAGTATTGTGTTAAATATACAATTTCCTCACGAACTTTAATCAAATGAACTCACTTATCTTGGGCGAACTCCACCCACAGCTTAACTATATCGAGGGACATGTCATAATCCTTGTTTTCTGGGTAGATTTCCGACACCCATGGCATATAGAACATAAGAGCCAATTCATCTGAATGGGATGCTCCGTAGTTGCGTAATTTATAGCCGAGAACATTCTTCGAAACCCAACCTAAGAGTAGAGACCATCCGACTTCAATTTGTCGGCTGAACGTACCGGAAACTTCAGGAAAGAAATTAACAACACTCCACTCTCCTCGATAACTATAGTAGTAGAGATAAACTGGCGAGTGTTGAGATTGAAGGGCTGCCCCGTGATGGGTGTCTCGATAGAATCCTCGGTCGGAAATCAGATTCGTGTAGCTTTCCAAGTTATCTAGATCTAAAGGATCGTATTTCGTACTTAAGGAGTTAGACGATTGCTCGTCTTCTTCGCTAAGGAGGAGATGAATAACATCTGAGGATGGTGGAGTTTTCTTGTGTGTTATGGTTTGGCTGTCTCCAAAATAAAAACTTCTTATTTTCTGGGAAGTGTTTCCTGGAGAGGGATACCAAATTGTTCGGTCTAAGAAGTATTCCCAATCGTCTTGGGCTACTCCGGCCATTGTTTTGTTCACGAGCATAGCTGCAGAGAAGATAAGACCTTCTTCGGAATTAACTCCGTGAATCCACGGGACTTTGTAATAGTCTCCACGTTTGGCCATTTCCAAAGGAAGCTCGGAAATGAAAGTAGACCCGTCTGAGGATTTTACTTCAACGGAGGGTTTGAATATAGCAATTCCTTCTCTCAAAGGATCCTGAGATAATATCACATTATGACTTGAGATTAGGATCATTCAAAAACACCGTTAATTACAAAATTAAATGCATTAAAGGATTTTGGGGGTTAGCATACGAGTAATTCTTTGTGGATATCAGCAATAGTGGCAGCATCCTTGGCCATGAGACATTCCTTCATTTCTTTAGAATTCTCCCAAGGACAGCCAAGTGACTGGGCAAATCTCTCAGCTTGTCTTCGGGGTTCTTGGTTGATTGCCCAAAAGTGAAGAGCCGAGCCGCTTTGAGATATTACGTTGTTGAAGAGACCTTATAAATAAATGAGAAATATAATGTGAAAAGTTTTCCTCAAGCCGTAAAAGTTTAGAGAAATAATATTTACAATTATTACTGCATGGCGTACCTTTTGACATTGGGGAAAATACGTGGAGATGAGAACACACTGCACCTGCACTCTATATAAACATATAAGTTTGGTTATTACTAGGAACAGGTGTGTGCATGTAATTCGCATAATGATTATCATGACGTACTTCCCCAAGAAGCGTCACTCGGGAAGGATCCCCTCCAAAGGCACCAATGTTATCTTGGACCCATCTCAAGGCTAAGGATTGGTCTTTAAGTGCCATGTTACCCCGAATGACATCGTCTCCTGTGTTAAGGAACCCTGCAAGAAGCAATTAAAAGAATAAAAACTCAATATTACGCAAGATTCATTGATTGATATTCAAGTGGATGCATTTGTGGCAGGTCTTCCCCTTCCGTAATTTTGTCAATTAAAAGCTTTGGTAGCCAATGAGGTGTAGTTCCATAAAACCAAACCCACTCGAGCAAAAAATATGATATTGCATTACGTCTGCAAGTCTGGTATATGTGGTTGAGACGCAATTTGTATAAATGTGAATGTTTGCGTATATATAGTTGCTTACCAAGGGCACCCAGTCTGGAACAAAAGAATATTGATCATTGTTAATCACACAGAGCACAGTTCATAAATGATTTTCCATTTTTCTACAATTCAACAAGTGTTTTATTTTGACTGGAATATAGTATTTCTCAATTGCTGAATTGTTCTTTATATCTTATATCAATTATGACTCACCTGAAATTCAGAGATACAAAGATCACATCTTCATCCATGAGGTAGTTCGGTTTCCAAAAATCTGAGCCTCCATTGTGAAAGAATCCTCCGTGGAAATGAACTATCACTGCGAAGGGATTCATATCTCGTCGGGCCTGCATATAAAAATTAATAAATTAATTTGATTAATCTGAATTAGACGTGAATTATTCGTGTATGTTATTGCTTAATTGGTTCATTAGATAAGTATAGACACGTGGTAGTTTACCTCGAGTGGAGTGTAGATATTAAGCGTGAGACAGTCTTCACTTCCAACGAGGTTCCCCATAAGTAAATCTACTTGAATGCATTTGGGACCGTAATTAGACCCGTCGAGAACTCCATCCCATTGGTCCACGGGTTCAGGAGGCTAATTAGTAATGTAATTAATTATAGATTTAAATGTTTACAAAACAATCAGAGAAGGTATATTAGGTGGAGAGGTTATAATAATGACCTCGTTGACTCACCTCGAACCTTCTGCGTCCCGTGGGAGGTTTTGCATAAGGTATTCCCAAGTAGCTGAAGAACTTGCGTCCACCTCTGGAGTATCCTTTGATTCCTTGGACTTTCCCTGACCCTGTGGAGACCACAGGGCCAGGCTCCATTTGTTGACTGAATGTTATCCTATAGTAATAAGCTACGGCTAGGACGCCAAGGCAGAATAATTTACTCTTGTATACCATCTTGTTACTATTATTATTTTGGTTAATTCTCTACGCGAATTATTCCTAAAGTGAAGTATCGTTAACTGGAGCTATTATTATTAACAACAATGTAACAGTGGGTTAATAACATGGTTCTACAGTGCTATAACAAAGCACAATTAATAATTATTAAAATTTAATAGTGTTCTCTTTCTGTGACACTAGGACACTTAAGACTAGGACACTATAACAGGGCAGCCTGCACGCTGAATTTTAATAGGTATATATATTATGTATATATAGGTAATATGTACTAATTGTGCTGAGTGTGCAGTTTAGTTTGGCTTCGATTGAATATTAGTATCACTTCCTATGGCTTCCCTCTTTAAGTTAGCTAATAGAGGTGGAATTTCACGAGATAAATTGCAAGGTTAGCATTCGCACTCGTCTGAATTTCGAGTGAGACTGCGATGAGCCGGTTGTTAGTAC
>Ga0194135_10002341_pt1 | contig 11485 bp, 12 predicted proteins | sample LitLau_LLRF_2013_FD_134024 | JGI IMG/M metagenome (GOLD analysis project Ga0194135, IMG submission 134024) | Freshwater sediment microbial communities in response to fracking from North America - Little Laurel Run_MetaG_LLRF_2013 (version 2) | ecosystem: Environmental > Aquatic > Freshwater >... | reverse complement strand
TCCACATTGACAGTTTATTCCATCGCCATCGTCGCCATCGCTCTGATCCTGAATTTGCACTGGTTAATTTAATTTTCAATTTTGTTCTACTTTTTGCAGTCAGTATAAGTCAGTTGCTTGTGGCTGCTGCTTCGGTTGTCCGTCTCTCTATTGTGGATCACGATCACCTTTGAAATCAGCGACCAGGACCAGACCCACCGGATCCTCTAGTTTTGATCACCTTCGTGATCAACGCGGCGGCGGCAGCAGGATGAATCGTTACGTGGGTTATGTAAGTCTTACACAATCCATGGAACGAAAGGAAGCCAGAAGACGAATAAAGGAGGCCAAGCTCACAGAACACCTTGACCAAGTTAAATACTACCAAGCATGGGATCGTCTGGCACCGTTGTATGAGAAATGGGGCTCTTCAGTGTTCCCGCCACCCGCCATACCAACTGATTCTACTAACCCAGCCGTCACGTCTCACCAAATTCCAAGACTCGTGCAATTAGAAGCCCGGAGACATAGGCTGAAGGATTTGGTACAGGAGGAAGACGAGGAGTATCAGCAGGAACTGCGAGACTTGGATAAGAACAAGCCTCAAGCGTCAAATGGAATTACCGCAAACTTTGTAGACGGAACCGGAAGCACGGAAAAGCCGAAAACAGTACCTGGGAAACCAAAGGATTTGGATCGCGAGTCACCACTTCAGAAGGGAAGCGACAAAAGTCTGGAATTGGGAACCCTGGGTACTTCTTCCCGTCCTCCTCCTCCAACTTCTACTTCATCCGGCATGAATCATGAAGAAAATCATCAAAGCATTCCGTTACCAGTTCGTCGTGATAATCTGAAGAAGTTGCTCCAAGCGGAACAATTGGATTATGAACGAGAACTGGGAGACCGTAAGAATAACAGCAGGGTTCAACATTCGACGGGAATTACTAAAAATGAATTGGCCTCGAAACATTCCGACGACTACAGTAACCGAAAAGCATTTCTTTCTGGAAAACTTGAATGCAGAAGGAAGGAAGAACTTTCCCATTACAAGCTTTTTCCGAGTCCTAATTCAAACACGACAAAAACTACTAAAGGAACCGCATCAGCATCCCTCGCCAGTGCTTCACAAATTGGAGGAGATCATCCTTCTACGCTTCCTACCACGACTGTTGTACCTCAATGCACTGCAGTGATTAAAGTTAAGCCAAAGGATCCAGTCTTTCGATTTTGGTGAAAATTTACAACGTAACGCTTAATAATACTTCATTCTAATATAACGCAGTAATTACTGCGAAGTGAAAACGTGCAATCTACTTTTAAGTCTTAACTTTTCTACATACAATAATAAACGCCCGGAATCAATTGGTTGCATAGGAAATTGGTGTATCCGTGCTTAGTTATATTGTTATGCAGTTAATTGATTGAACAACAACGTTATGGGGTAGCAGAGAAGTGAAAGATGAGAAAGTTTCCAAAATTCATTTGGAAATCGGGATAGATCGTGTGGAAGAGTTGGCGCTGGGGATTCGAAAAGGAGCGAAGGGGCGGATTTCTTTCTTTTTTTGGGGGGCGGGGAGGTCGTTGTAGTCGGCTCATCTCTCATATGTTGTGTGATCTGTCTGTCTGTCATTGTCAATTCCAGTGTAGTAGGACCGTGCGTGCGTGCCACTGGACTGGACACTGTTGTACTATCATAGCCTAAAATAATTGAGCGTAAGCATAATTATTTTAGAGATTTTATTGAACCATTTCCTTCCAAATAACTCTCGTCATCGAAATAAGATTGAGACTGAAATTTAGTTTAGTTGAATTAACATTTGTTCGATTTTCGTTTTTACAGACAACTTTTGTCTCCCGTTGTTTTGGTGTCACCTGGGTCTCGGTGGGGCCTTCTAGCCTTAGTAATTTTGGCATTCAGAATCTCACACAGCAAAGATCTTCAAAATGATTGGAGGACTCTTTATCTACAATCACAAAGGGGAAGTTCTGATTTCCCGTGTCTTTCGGGATGACATCGGGCGGAATGCCGTAGATGCCTTTAGGGTCAACGTCATCCACGCGAGACAGCAAGTGCGGTCACCCGTTACGAATATTGCTCGCACGTCATTCTTCCACGTCAAGGTAAGGAGAGAACCTCAAACAGTTAAAATGGGCAAACTCTCAGACTCGTGTCCGGCCAACTGGCGGTAGGACAGGTGCGGCCAATTGGCGGTATGCCTCTTGTGTTAGGTTAGGTTAAAAGCCTACCGCCAGTTGGCCGCACCGCGAGTTGGCCTAGAACCCTCAGGCTAGAATGAATGACTGGGGCGTGAAACCAAAAAATAGGGATATTGAAAATAGAAGCTAATTGAATTTCTTGCTTTCAGAGAGCTAACATTTGGGTGGCAGCAGTTACAAAACAAAATGTCAACGCCTCCATGGTATTCGAATTTCTTCTCAAGATTATTGAGTGCATGCAGTCTTACTTTGGGAAAATATCAGAAGAAAACGTCAAGAATAACTTTGTCTTGATTTATGAGCTGTTGGATGGTGAGCTTACTATACATTTGTGTGCATGATTCATTATTCATTTATGGTGTGTGAGTTAAACTATTTGCTAAGAATGAATATTGTACCTCCGCAGAAATCTTGGACTTCGGATACCCACAGAATACAGACACTGGAATTCTAAAGACCTTCATCACTCAACAAGGCGTCAAGTCAGTCACAAAGGAGGAACAGTCCCAAATCACGTCACAAGTGACAGGCCAGATCGGGTGGAGGAGAGAAGGGATCAAGTACAGGAGGAACGAACTCTTTCTGGATGTGCTGGAGTTTGTCAATCTTCTTATGTCACCACAGGGTGAGTTCCGCTCGTTTCACAAGGATCTCACTTGAGAACCGAACCGGGATCTAATTAATTATAACTGTTACTTTCAGGCCAATTGTTGTCGGCCCACGTTGCTGGGAAAATTGTTATGAAGTCCTTTCTATCCGGAATGCCAGAGTGCAAGTTTGGTATAAATGACAAGATTGTAATGGACACAAAAGGAAAGGGGATTGCTACGGAACAGCCCGCAAGTACTGCCGCGGGCAAACCAGTTGTTGTGATCGACGACTGTCAGTTTCATCAGTGCGTAAAATTATCCAAGTTTGAGACGGAGCATTCCATTTCCTTTATTCCCCCGGATGGAGAATTCGAACTCATGAAGTACGTCCACTCATTTTTTGAAGAAAAAAAAATTAAATATATAGTGGTTATAATTTCATTTTTCCAGGAATGCATTTAATTTTAAATATGAATTCTTTAGATATCGAACAACAAAGGACATTTCACTCCCATTCCGCGTGATTCCACTAGTGAGGGAAGTCGGCAGGACCCGGATGGAAGTGAAGATTGTGCTGAAATCCAATTTCAAGCCATCCCTCTTGGGCCAGAAAATAGAAGTGAAGATTCCAACGCCATTGAATACTTCCGGAGTTCAACTCATCTGCATGAAGGGGAAGGCCAAGTACAAGGCCTCCGACAATGCAATTGTTTGGAAGTAAGCACATTGTGTGATTGCTATATTGAGATATTCTTATTCGGATCATAATTTTTTACATTATACCGAATTACAGGATAAAACGGATGGCAGGAATGAAGGAAACACAACTGTCTGCCGAAATCGAACTTCTCGAAACGGACACAAAGAAAAAGTGGACTAGGCCACCGATTTCCATGAATTTTGAGGCACGTAAAAGTATTGTTTGTCTGACTGAAGGGATCTGCAGGCTTCCCTGAAATTCATATTTGAATCACAATCAGAAACTAAATTTTTTCTTTTGAAAATGGCAGGTCCCGTTTGCTCCTTCTGGTTTCAAGGTTCGATATTTGAAGGTATTTGAGCCGAAATTGAACTATTCTGACCATGAGGTTATCAAGTGGGTCCGTTACATTGGAAGAAGTGGACTCTATGAAACTCGTTGCTGAATGTAAACTCATTTTACAAATTAGAGACTCCACTCATATGGCAGTGACATATACCTAGTTCCAGTTCCCAGTGTAGCTTAGTTGCTCTCTGACGCCGCAGAGTGTGCATTATTCATAAAAATGACAAATCAGTAGTTAATCCCCATCTAATTAAGCACTACTTCACGTATATCATTAGAATGTTAATTATATCCTCATTGTCAGAGACCAATTAGCGGCAACCCAAGTTAGCAACTACTTGTTAGTACTGTTAGTAGGGTTAGTAAAATTAGGCCAAGGTCAATATCCAATTGTGAATGATCCCATGATGTCTTAAGCTGGGACTAAAATATTATAAATGAATCTGAGATATCGATATGGTTTTGGGTTGGGTTGTCAGTTTCCGAGGCAGAGGACTCAAAAGAGGAGTCGATTTCGAAAGAATTTTAGGGAAGTAGGGAGGTGATTTTGACCGGCATCTTCCATCCCTGGGCGTTCCAACATTAGCGTCGTTAATTATTTTCACAACTAGTGAATACTGCGGGTTAGGACATAAAGGATGTTGGCCCAGTTCTAACCTCATCATCTCCTTAATGTATTCTGAGACAGTTCTTCCCAGTTCATAGACGAATGGCATAGTGAAACGATATAAGGTTGTTAGTTTTCTCAGAACCATCTGTGCTTATCCATAACTTAACTCTTTTCTACTCTATCTTTTTCAACTATAAACACGGAAACGAGTAATTATTGATCTCCGTGCATTTTGAGTTCAATCCTTTTCATCTCAGTTTCCAATATCCTTACTAACCACCACCGGTTTCATTACATTTAAATTTCATTCAACTCCAATTTGACAGCACACACCTGCAACCGGGAGTTTTCCAGGCTCAACTGACTCCTGAGCCTGACTTTTAGTTGGTCATTAGTCATTAATGATTTGAATTATTAATGGCTGGTTGTAATGCCACGTCGGGAAGCAGCAGTGCGCTCACCGCCGCTCGAAAATCGCCTCTCCCATCAGCCACTGTCACTAAACGCAGTAACTTCTTACTTCGAATTATCAAAAATCACTACACGTAAGAAATTGATTTCTGCACACTTTATTCTCACGCAGCTTAGCTTTTGCTTTTCTTTTTAAATTTTGTCGGGAAATGCACAGTCCATGATTTAATTAGTTTCCGTTTTTCTAATTATTCAGGGTCACCGCCAGACACAGATCTGAGGCAGAAATCGAAAAAGAGAAATGGCTCTTTCGGGATTGGATCCTTTTCAACCGTTGGTTCTCCATACCTGCAGCCTTTATGCTCCAGTTCTGCTGTGGATCCCTATATTCTTGGAGCGTATTCAACAAACCAATTGATCAATGGATTTACGGGACCAGCAACGCAAACATTGCACCTATTACTTTCTACATCGCCATTGGATTCTACGGTTGTGCAGCAGGGCTTGGGGGGCCATGGCTGGAACAGAGCGGTCCAAGGCGGGCATGCCTATTAGGGGCGAGTCTCGTCTTATTTGGGAATCTCCTAACTGCCCTGGCTCTACATTTGAGGCTAATGTGGCTTGTTTTTATTGGATACGGCTGCTTCGCCGCGGCTGGTTTCGGGATTTGTTACATTTCGCCAGTATCCGCCCTACAGAAATGGTTTCCAGACATGCGCGGACTGGGTGCTGGGTTCGCAACTTGTGGATTTGGTGCAGGCTCCATTGTGATTTCCAAAATTCAAATCCCGCTCATGGACGGCGTGGGCCTTCCCCTTACATTCGTCACTCTTGGGCTAATCTTCATTGTTCTAATGACCACATCAGCTCTAGTCTTACGAACACCACCACCAGACTACGCCCCGGTCGCAACGACTCCTGCAACCACCGAATCCGATAAATCCCCTGTACCTGACACATTAGGAGTTTGTGTCTTGGATAGTGTCGAAGTCTCTTCAGGTGACTGTGACAAAGACAAGGACCCTGATCTCCTGGATGCACTCACTTCAACTGAGTTTAGAATCATGTTCCTCATGTTCGTTGGTGACATTATTTTCGGTCTTGTTCTCGCCTCTCGTCTCGCCAATATTATTATTGACGTCTTTGGGAAAACGGCGGAACAGGCCTCCACGGTGGTGTCCGTCAATGGTGCTGTCAACTTTGCCGGGAGACTTCTATTCTCCATCAGTTCTGATTATGTAGGTAGAAAAAACTGCTTCATCCTGATGCTGACTACCCAAGTCGTGATTCTTGGTTGTTTCTCGACAATGACGAATGTGAAAGCCTTTCTACCTTTTTGGATCTCAATAGCAATCATCAGTGTAACATACGGAGCCGCGTTCGGTGTAATCCCGGCATTTCTATCCGATAAATTTGGATCTACTAATATTGGACCGTGTCATGGGATTTTTATTGCTGGTTGGTCAGCCTGCGGCGTTATTGGAGGATTGGTCTTTACGCTCATATTCAATGCGTATATTTCTTCGGGATATTCTCCCACCGACGCCATTGTGTACAATGCAAACGCCTGGTGGCTCTTTGGGATTGCCTGTATTGGATGGGTGGCAATCCATTTCGTCAAGCCCACTCACCAAGATCTACAGTTTAACGCCTCCTTCAAACGACTAATTTGCTGCGGAAAATCTTCGTAGCAGCCCAAAACTTTGGAGAATCAGTGAACGCATCTGTATTCGTTCACTTTAATTCTTCATCCTTACGCTAATTTCAACTGCTACGTTTCCTAAGTCGCAATAATTTACCAACGTCTGCAATAAAAGTGATCATCCTTCCACGAAGGTTTCCTTCTTGAAAAAGTCACTAAAATTTTTTTGTTTACCGTAATTTAATTAATGCACAATACTATTCAGCGTCATGTTTCATTGCGGGGTTAACTCATCCTCATCCTGTTTAAGTTTCTGTAGATCTTTATGAGTAATTTTGTTATCATTGTCGACGCGGTTATGACCTTCATAAAACCAACCCATTCACTGCGTTAGTCGTCAGGAAGTGATAGCACTACCCACTAATATCTTTCCAGATTAGACAACTTGGATGTGACTTAAAAACTCTGTCAAGGCTTCTGATAGAGTGTCATCAGTATCACAATCCCAATTAATACTTAGAAGCTCTCTGCACTCGGCTCACTGCACTCTCCGTGACTAGTTTTCCTTTCTAAAATCCAAATGGAGGACGTCAGAAAATTGATTACATCTTTGGTGGAATCCTCTGAGGAAGATACGGAAAGATTGAAGCGACTCCAACTGGACGTTGACTCGGTCTACAAAGAAGTGGAAACCCGCTTTGCAAGTGAAATGATGACAATGAAGGAAAGGATTGTAAACTTGGAAGGAGACAAAGAGAAAGCGGATCAACAGCTAGGCGAGGCTAAAGAAGAGTTCCAAAAGGAATTGGAACACAACAAATCTGAAAAAGAAGCCTACATTGAGAAACAGCACGGAGAAATCCAGGATTTTAAATCCCAATTGGAGAAATTGGCAGAAGTGAAGCAAGAACTTGAGGAGAAACTTCGCAGCGTCCAGCAAGACATGGGGAAGGAATTGGAAGAATTGAAGGAAGCCCATAATTCTAAAATCCATGAAGACGGAGCGACAATTTCGGAACTTAGGGTCAAGTGTGACCATTTAGAAAATGAAGCTCTAAATCTGAAGGCACAGAATGCAGGACTCAAAATTAAAATGCAAAGAATCAAGAATGAAGAGGAAGTTTCCAGCAGCAGCAGTTCGTCTGATGAAGCCGAATGAGGTGTTGTTTCTTTTTCGCTATTAACGATGACCTAGTCATTTATGTTTAATAAATACTTTTCAATAAAAATGAGTTTTTAAACTTTAATAAAAAACTTGTATAATAATTGTAATTTGTAAATGGCCTAATACAATTTTTTTTTAATTGGATTTAGGCATCAAGCCGGCTTACGACGGTGTAATTATTTAACAAATTTGTCCCACCACCATACTAGAACTTGAAATCCTAAAACCTTGAAAACTAATGGGCAAAATTCTAAGTTTAGTTTGCTAAAACGACAACTGGGATGTAAATTACTCTCTAAGGCCACGTCCTTCTCCAATGCAAGTTCCATTATTGCAACTGTTCCAACTACATCGCATAATCTTGGCATTATTACAAGCATTTCTGGAATGCGTAATTTGAAGCAACATTGGGTGCTTTACCCACAAGACGCATCCGGAATAGTCATCCGTTTTAATAATGTCGATAGGGCAAAAGCCAAATGTCAAATAAATCCATTCATTCAATTAATAATTTTGATTTAAGATTTTCGAGTTTTTTCCATATATCCGTAATGCCACATAAATACAATAAATATTTTATGTAATGTCGTCTTCGTGCATTCAGTTATTGTTGCTTAGCTGCATGATTGACTGAATTTTAACTTCTGTGCCCTTTAACCTTAGTGAAGCTTAGTAATGGAGGACAATAACTGAAGTCCAATTGATCATAATAACCCTTAATCAGCTTATTAATAATTAATCATCTTTCTTATGAGGTTTGCCTTTTGATTGACTCGATCGCTACAGGAGTGAGTGAGTAAGACGAGCCAATCCAAAGGTGGCATCGGCGGTGGAGATTCGTAATTTAAAATTTTGATAAAGAAATTATGAGCGAGCTAAAAGAGCTCTTAAGCTCCCTCCGCTCCGGCTCCATCATCCGCTCTTTGAATTTTTTAAATATTTAACTTCAAACTTTCCAAATTGAATTGTTAATTGTGACAGTCACACTCATAGCTGGCAGATATTATTATGTCGTCGTCGTGATCGTTGGCAAGTGGAGTGGCAAGGTAGGCGTAAATTGAAGTGCTTAGCTGATGTTACGAAATCGGGATATTATAATGAAAATGAAATTACAAAAATTATTATTATTTAATTATTTATCTTCATTTTATTTCAATTTCAGAGACAGTTCCTTCGGGTGGGTAACGGTCACCTCACTTTACGAAAGATGTCAATTAATTTCGACATCAAAAATTGTGGAATTGACGAGAGCACGGGAAGTCATGCCGTATCAGCACCAACGCTTCAGTCAGTTGGTTTTGGGTATTGCTTAGTCTGCACCTGTCCTGTAGCCGATCGGTTTGTGCTGATTGCTCCAGAGGTTGATGTATACTTGAAAACTATTTGCGAGGTAGTAGGAATACAGGCCCTGGAATTGGAAGCCATCTTGGAGCAATTTGACAATTTGTACTATGAAATTGCTTTCTGTGAAACCTGTCGGCTCAGTCTGGAGAAGTTGCAAGAAATTCAACTTCAGCTCGCATCTCTACAGCTGCAAAAATCTCAGCTCAAACAGAATCTATGTGATAACCTGCTAGGTGAACTAAAAGAAGAAGGTACACCCACATCACAACTGCGGGCTCGCCTTACAAACAGTAAGCGAAATCATGGTGTCTGATTTTGATGCGAATCTCTACCCAATTCGAAACATTAACAATTTTTCTGGTTTCACAGAGTCTGGATCCAGGAACAAATCTTTTGAGAAGGAGGAGGTCATCACGGGAGATATTGATTATGTTTCCGAAGAGAATTCATTCAACCGCACAGACTTTTGGATTGATGAACACGACCAGGATCTTACTCCCGATGTTTTTGACACACATGATCTGAAGCCCTGCCGAATATCATTAATTCGTTTAGAGGATACGGAAGAAATAGAATCAACAAAAGGGTTCTCTCGAAATGAGAAGCGCAGACAACTCCGATTGAAGAAACTGCTACAGCGACAAGGCTCAAAGTTTCATGATAATGATCTTCGTCTGAATCGAAAAATTTTAAACGAAAGGGAACCAAAGAAAAGAGGGCAATTAGAAAGGCAAAGGACTCCACGCAACTTCAAATGCACTGCAGACCCAAATTGTCACCGGTATTGTACATCAGAGGATATGCTAAGGTTCCATGTCCGGAGAATCCACGAGCGTCGCCAGGGAGTATACAACTGCATGCTATGTGAAGCCGAATTCGAGAGACTAAAAGATCTTCGAAATCATGAGACTACGACGGGTCATCATGCTCCAGGTGCGGAAAAGCAGAAAATTGAATGTAAAGGATGTCGACTCGTATTCAAATCTCAGACACAGTATAATAGACACTTGGAACGACGAGGGGGCGAGTGCAAACGTTGGAAGTCGCTTCCTCTCAACAGCTTTTTCGACAGGTCCCAAAGGAAGTCGCAGCGGTTCATTTGCGGCGAGTGTGGAAGAAAGTATAGGTAAGTTAATCAGGTTTTGGTCTAAATGTAAATGATGTTAAACGTTAAGACATTGCATTGTAGTTTATTTTCCCGTTACTAATTTCTCTTAGATCACCGCATCATTTGGAAATTCACATTCGAGCTTCGCACACGGAAGGATTTGCATTTCTTTGGTGAGTTTGTTTCACTTTAAATTCGACTAGCTCTTCAAAACTTTTCATCTCATTACTCCTTCACGTCTTATAATTCAAACTGATTTGGATTTTCGAATTTTTTTTATAGCGAGTTCTGCTGTAAACCATATAAGGCGAAGCAGACTCTCATTGCCCACCAACGGAAGGAGCATCCTGGGGAAATATTGGCTTCCCAGCAGAACGCTGACGAGACGCTCGAACGAATCAAGAACCTTACTTGTGAAATCTGTCAAATTACTTTCACAGCTACATCCGTAAGTCAAGTCAAGTCAAGTTGGGCGGCATCGTGCCTTCAACGTAACGTCTAAAGACGTAATTTGCTTGTTTCCTTTTCTAGACTAAAAGAAAGCATGACGCCAAGAAGCACGAGAAGAATTTCAAGTTTTTCTGTGAGGTGTGTGGATCTGGTTGGGTTTGCGAAACGGAGCTGAAGGGTCACAGAGTCATTCACGCGGAGGAGCGGAACTTCCCGTGTTCCCAATGTGACCTAAAGTTTAAGAGGGCGGACCGGCTGAAGCGGCATGTGAGAACCAAACACGAGAATGGGGCTGGAAAGAAGTTTATGTGCGAGAGCTGTCCAAAGAAATTCTTTGACAAAACAGCTCTCCGTCGACACATGGCCTTGATGCATAGAACCGAGGAGGAGGCGAGTACCCGGAAATTCGGATGTGAAATTTGTTCTTATACCTGTGTGATCAAAGAATATCTCACTATCCACAAACGAACGAAAAAACATCTCCAAAAGATTGCCGCCCTTGGACACACAGACCAAAATACTGGACTCACTTCAACACTATTATCCTCGGACATGCCAATACTTCCTTCAACGAAAGACGAATCTGCAGTTGATTTAAATAAAATAGTTAAGTTTAAAAATGATACATGAAAAAACACTGCCTTGTCGGCCTTGTGATACCAAATAGTAAATTATTGATATAAAGTAACGCTTATTCTATTTACACGTGAGTAATTGATTATGAGCTGCGGCTGGGCTGAGCGCTCAGCATGATGAATTCAATTCCGGATGCCCAGCCCAGCTGCAAGGAGTGGGAGTAGGATTTGTCTCAAATCTCAATCAAAAAAACAACCTCCGTGCCTCGTCTATCGGTCTGTCCAAGGTGGCTCGAAAAAAAAAACAGAACGCCAATCTTTCAATTTTGGTCTCCTAGCAACCTTGGGT
>Ga0194135_10002340_pt1 | contig 11488 bp, 13 predicted proteins | sample LitLau_LLRF_2013_FD_134024 | JGI IMG/M metagenome (GOLD analysis project Ga0194135, IMG submission 134024) | Freshwater sediment microbial communities in response to fracking from North America - Little Laurel Run_MetaG_LLRF_2013 (version 2) | ecosystem: Environmental > Aquatic > Freshwater >... | reverse complement strand
TTACTAAACCACGCTTTAATAAGACTATTTTTAAAACTGTCTCTCCACTTTATCCATGTCCTATTAGATAGCTAAGATAAGCGCATGGAACTCTCACTTACAATAACAAAACCCTGAGACTGGTAAGTACTAAGGTAAACAGTAGTGGAAATGGAAACATACTTTTTTGTCACTGTGACAGTGTGACCTAGTACTGCTGCTTCTGTTATTATTATTGCTGCGAGTGGTCAAACCTTTTACAGGGTATAGAGACCGAGTCAGATTTAATCAGATTTTGATTTTCTGTCATCTTTTGTTTTTGCAGGTGTTGTGTAACTTTAATTAGGCAGAGGAAGATCGATGAGGTCGAGTTCGAGTTGAAAGTATGGCGAAGATACTTTGGGTTATGATTCAAGGAGCTCTCTTGGGATTAGCGTTTCTTCTATTGCAGTCGGTTAATGGAACGAAGCCGGATGATTTGTTTTATTGTGGGGATTGGGATTGCACTGGTGAGCACTGCTAAATTAATTTATTGTATTGGAAACATGATAAGCCTTCCCCTTTTGATGATGCTGATTGCTCATTTATTGTGGGGAAAGTGGTATTTATTTAGTAGCTGGTTGAATTTGATATTGTAAATTGTGAGAAGCTTGAACTTTAGGCTTACAGCTGATAGAAATGGCTTTCGGGGTTCTGTTTCATCTAAATTCAGTTCAGTTCAGTCGGAAGACTTCCTTAGTCATTTCCAACAGCTGTTAGTACTTTCTATTTGCCTCTGACAGATCAAAACCTGATCTACGGAATTTACTTTCATGATAAATATCAAGTATTAGCATTAGCTTGTCTATGTAGTTACTAATTGTTCCGTTTTCCGGGCACTCAACTACGATTACGACTGACAATAGTCAATTATTGACAATACATTTTGAAAATATTCTTCCTGTTTAAAGTCACACTTATTATTATTATTTTACTAGAATTCATTTCAAGAGGAAAGACTTTATTGAAGTATACCGGAGGTACTGATAGACATTTGTCATTCAAACAAAACGAAGACATCAAAATTTTAAGCAAGCCTGTCGAAGATGACGGACAAGATTGGGTTGGAATGGTAAGACTAATAGTCGTATTTCTTTAGTAGAACATGTAAAACAGTGAAGTATGACAGATTACATTTTTTCTAAGGTCCAAAAACGGGTTGGTCTGGTACCTAAGCATATGGTTAGAGAAGATCAGACGCGAAAACGAATTTCCACGTACAAATATCCTTTAAATGTTCTACCTGTGTGGAAGGAAGAATTTAAACTAACCAGTGACGACAATAATTCAGTTAAAAGTGAAGTAAGTGAACTGGGTGAAGATGTAGACCCTGAAGACACTTCTGCTGAAAACGAAGAGGTTCCAAATCCAGCAACTGTGGAACAGGCTACTGTACGGGCTACGGATGAAGTCAAAAAGCCTGAAAGTGTTACTGTTCTTCCTTCTGACGCAACCGATCATGTCGTTCCTGAAATTTCAGAAGCCACTGTGACTACATCGGAAAATCTGGCCAAAGACAAGCAAGAAGTAATTGAACCTACCAAGTCTTCCACACTTGACCAAATAGTACCATCTACCTCTGTGGTTGTTGTAGAACCGAGTGAAATAGTTGATCTCAAAGATTCTCAAGACCTTCCAGATGTGTCTCCTGAAGAGATAGAGGTACCCGTGCAAGCTTATGAGTTAAAAAAATGTTGTGAATTTGAATTTTTGATAATTTTTACAACTTATTTTAGGCAAAATCTAACCAAGTACCCCCAAAGCAAGAAGAAGATAAACTAAATAAAGATCCAGTAGTCAATGAATCTTCTCCCGATGGTCAAACACCAGAACAAGGTGAAATCGAATCTGAGAAGGAAACAGATGGAGATAATGAAGATGATGATGAAGAGGAGGATTCTGACATTGGGTCAGAAGATTACACTTCTGCCGGTGATGAATTAGCTGCGCTTCTTGGTGAACCAATCTCATCAAATCATCCAACAGATGATCCTGAAGAAGTGGTAACGACAACAGCAGCTCCGCCTGTAGTTACGACAGAAGAAAAGGAAGACCTGAAAGAAGTACCACCTACGCATTTACCAGTTGTTGAACAAAATGAGGAAACAACGACATTAGCTCCACCAGATTACGTACCTGAAGAAGAACCTGCCACCCTGGAGTCTAAGGGACTGGATGAAAACGAGGACTCTAGTATTGACCCAGAAGATAATATTTCTGAAGGCAAGCTGGCTGCACCCTCTGACGAACCTATATCATCAAATAGTCCAACAGATGATCCTGAAGAAGTAGTAACGACAACAGCAACTCCGCCTGTAGTTACGACAGAAGAAAAGGAAGACCTGAAAGAAGTACCACCTACGCATTTACCAGTTGTTGAACAAAATGAGGAAACAACGACATTAGCTCCACCAGATAACGTACCTGAAGAAGAACCTGCCACCCTGAAGTCCAAGGGACCTGATGAATATACTTTTGAACAATTGTCAGGTAAAAGAATGGGAAGTTTTTTCTACCAAAAAATGTAACCAATCCCTGATCTCTGCAATCGACCCTGAGTGTAGGATCAAATTCTAGGTGACACCCCAGTAACCTCCCACATCGATAAAATTCTGATCACATCCCTACCACACCTTCTATGTTTGCTTACATTTTCAGTAGGTTATTGTTTGCCAAACAAACCGACCAAAGCAGAACTCTACCCCGCTAAACCATCTAATAAGAATGGAATTAACTCGGGGCCAGTGTAGTTGGTTTCTTAGTTAGTTTCTAATCAATTTGGGGGTTCTTGGGGTAGGGGTCTAGATTTTCAAAGTAAAATTAACACAGTAGAAGGAGCTGCAACACAATAAGCAAAATCTTTTACTAAATTGAAATCGTATTGTTTCAACAGGAAAAGTGGGAGTTACTAATGAAGCCGGAGGAATAGGATCTGATGGTATTCAAACAACAGAGTCGCCGTTGACTCAAGATGAGAGTGTAGGAGTTACCTTAACCCAATCGACAGAAAATTCGATAAATATTCCATCAGAAATTCCAGTAGAAAATGTGGTTGGAAGTAATCAAAATAGTGAAATAGAATCTGATGGTATTCAAACTACACAGCCGTCGGTTACTCAAGATGATAGTCTCGGAGTAATTGACGATACAGTTATTACTACCCCCAAACCAGATTCAATTGAGCAGGAAGGTACGTTAAGTCCGGTTGAGTGGTCTTCTTCTCCCTCCCCAGCTACCGAAGTAGTTCCTGACGCTAATTTGCATCCTCAAGAGGAAGTTCAAATGTCGCCAAGTAGTCCTGAAATAAATCACAGTCATCACGAACACGACCATCACAGCCATGAAGATCATCATCATCATCACGACAGAACTGAGAAGACTGACGATTCATCTTCGTTTATTTTGATAGTGAAGCACTTGAGTTCAACTCTGTTGTCGTTCCTCCCAGAACATCTTCAGGACACAATTATCGATGTAGATGATGCTTTCGTACTCACTGGAATCATCGCTCTAACTCTCGTATCGATATGTGTTCCCTACTTCTTAATTGAAGGATTCTTTGCTGTACGACCCTTAAAGAAAAAAGTGGTCGAACTAAACAAGTCTTTATGGAAGGTTAGCACTCCTTTCCTATTTATGATACAATTATTTCATTTAGAAAGCCAATAAAACAATCATTGTTGATTTTTTGTTTTTACAGGTAACAACAGCGTATGAAAATCAACAAGAAGAATTCGAAATGTACAAAAAGAAAGCTTTAGCTTATGATGAAGATAAAAGTAGAATCGAACAATTGGAATATGAATTGGGCCTTTTGAAAACCCTAGAGGGCAAACACAAGAATGAAGTAAGGAAACTTAACATGGAATTGAGAACAAATCGGCAACTTGCAGAGGACACTGAGGCATTGTACAGCGGATTGAAAGTTAAATTGCGTGAGGTAATTTGATAAAATATAATATTAGCACACTCCCAGCAATAGTAAACTGGTTATGCCAATCCCATTACGACTCGGTTTCTTATTTAGGCTGCTGAAGAAGGTGATAAATGGAAAAAGACAGCTGCTACGATGAAGGAAGCCCTCAAGCGATTGTCCGGGGAAAGTCAAGAAGCTCAAGCTGAAGCCGCGTCTGCTGTTATGGACTTAGAATTAGCTAGACAATCCAATGAAACGTTAACTTTGAAAGTTGAGGTGCTCGAGAGAGAGGTTGGAGAAATGAAGACGAAACTTAATCTCGAAATAGAACGTCGTAGAAAAGTAGAAGATGATAAAGAAGAATTAGTAAAATCTAAGGCAGAATTAGAAGCTGAATATGGAGATTTGAAGAAGATTTGTCACCAGTATGAATCAACAGTAGATGATTTAACCACTCAAATCACACAGCAAGAAAACGAGCTAGGAGCATTAAAAGAAACCCTGGGCGAGGATTCCCCACTTGTTGATATTGCCGAAGTAAAAGCTAAGCTAATGAATGCTGAACAAGAACTAACTTCCTTGCAATCCCGCGTTGAAGCAACAACTCTAGAGAATACTAGCCTATCAAGTAAGCTACATGGCTCCATTCGTTTATGCAATCGGCAATTAAAATATTTGTGAGCATTCTCCTATTGTCAGTTTAAATCCGGAATCTAATTCGATCGCTCATTTTTACAGGAAATCTGAAAGAATCGACGGCGTCTTTGTCAACTATTCAATCTGAGAGAGACGAAGCACTTAATAAGCTACAAGTGTTGGAACAATGGTTCAAAGAGAAGGAGGAAGAGCTACGAAAAGCTGTAGAACGATATGAATCGGAAAAGAACATCCGTGGAAAAGACAAGGACGATTTAGTTAGAATGATAGAAGAGAAAGGAGATGAAAACAAGGAGCTGTTACAGAGGCTTGAGAGCTGCAAAGACGAGTTTGAAGAACTGAAAGCTCAGCATAAGAATGAAATCCGAGCTTTGGAAGCCAAGAGTCATGAAAGTTGGGTTAGTGAAGAAACAATCTCTTTGAATAATTAGTAAGTAAAAGTGAATAAAAATTATTTTTTTTGTTTTTGTAGCTTTCATTGTGCCAAGCAGAGAGAAAAGCTCAAGACGCTAGAAAAGAGGCTGAAGTTCTGCGGCAAAATCTCACAGCATTAACTAAAGAAAAGGAAGGAGATGGTAAAAATTATTAAACATTAATGACAGACGAAAACTTTTAGATTGGTTGTAAATCGTGTCTTCCTCGCTTTTAATTTTAGAAATGAATGGAGAAGTGCCTTCGTATCCACTACTAGCTCAAGAACTAATACCTCCGCCACTAGATGAAATCCCTTCGTACTTTGGTCTTGGTGAAGGGTTTATTCCACCTCCACCGCTTCCTCTTGATGAGGGACGTGGACCTCATCGTCCTGCACCATTAGGAAGACTGTCACCTAACTACTCCGACTTAGATGATACAATGCTTTCACCTATCATTAGAAGAGGAGGAGGAGGACGAAGACACAACGACGGAGATTATTCAGACCGCGACTCGAGTGGATCGGACGACGATGACGATTCACCTAGACATAGGCGATCTCCGAGAGGCGGTTGGGTGGATGTTCAGCATGAAAGAGACCTTCGCGATCGAGATCATCGTGACAGAGACCGAGGACGGGACGAGAGAGATAGAAGACATCCTAGAAATCCAGAGAGAGGACCTCTTACTTCATCTCCTATTCCACAAGGCTTTAACCTCTGAGAAACAGCTGTTTAATTATTTAATTTACGAAAGAAGTGTCGCATCAAAATCCCTTCTCCTTGGCTGTAAAAGTAGGATATTCTAATTTATTATCAAAATCAAACACTATTAAAAGTTGTTAACATGTAAGTTACAATGGTAGTGTAATGTATGAACGAATACGAATATTATGACTGCCTAGAAGATTAAATCTGATAATTTTATCTAACAAGCTTACAAGTCAATTAGGAGTTTGCATACTATTTTTAAGTCAAGCGATATACTGTACCGAGGAAGCATGACTGTTTATTACGCTACTTACTTATAGTAATTTTGTCGAGGGCAATTATTGTTAGCAAAGAGTCATGCTCAGACAAGTCATTGATTTTTACGTCTCAGAAAGTTGCAGATGAAGTAATTCCACTCCATTAGGTTAATAAACCACGTACAGAACTCGATTGCAATGTTTCGAAAACAATAATTTATCCTACCTTTGTATTTTGTGTGTAAGTTTATGTACACGATATTAGTACTAAGTACGTTATACCCAACTTCGCCAAATCGAACAATAAACGAAGGTTGTTTCCACAATACAAATATATGTTCTTAAAAACAAAACTACTGTCCCTTGGAACCGTCAAAAGATGAATACTTCGAATGATACTTTCGCCTCGAGCTATCGTTGATTCTCCCTAGTTGTCATTCATAAGATATGATTCTATAACCTTTGAGCTTCAAATTCCCTTTCCACTAATAATCATTGTACAGGCTATTTTGACGAAGGGTATTTGTGAGTAGGTTCCTTTTATAAATCCTTCCAGATGAAACGTTGAGATGGTGATTTTGAAACTTGAAAGGACAGAACAATCCTCTTGCAAATAAATTACAATTAGAACCCCAGATGAGTCTGCAGGGGGCAGATTAAAAGTAGAAAATATTCGCTCATACCTTTCTCACCATATCTCAATTGCTAGTAGAGGTTAAAAATGGCTAGTGGAGCGGATGATAAACTGGTCGACGAATCCGACGTCGATGGTTTACTATGGGACGCAGAGCAAGCCCTGAAAGATCACAGGACTCAATTGACTGATTTTGAATGGAACATGCTGAATCATAAGTGGGATGAACACACCGAAATGGCTGCTACCCTGATGCTGAAGAATCCCCTTTGGACTATGGTTGTCAAACAGAAAAAAGAAGCCGCTGACGACTTTCCACTTCCACCATTAACTCCCTCTGAGATGAAGCTCAGACATCTCGCGGCGATGAAGCATAGACGACGGTCAAGCGATTCCAAACGGCTTGCTGCTCTTACAGCTCGGAAAGTGGATAACCCTAAAAACTTAAAACACCGAAAATTAAACTTGTTCAAGTTCTTCAATGATTGGGATAATGTAAGTTGAGTGGTATGACAAAATTTGGTGTCATTTGGTCTTAAATGAATGTCTTTGATTGCTACAGGCGTCATTTCCGAAGCGAGATAAAATGATCTTCAAATTCATCGAGCAGTACAGAACAGAAGTGAAAGTTCATGATTCTGACCACACTTTTGCAAATGGAGGAAGCCTCGTGTTCTGTCGATTTGTTGTAGCAATGGAGGTTTGATAAACTAATTCTTCGTCTGACCCTGTATTATCTCTTAACCCATGAAATCTGTATTTTATTTAGCTATGCAACTTGAAGTCTAAAAAGGTGTGGCATTACTTTGATGCTTTAAGCGTATTGGTGCGAACGATGCAAGGGTAAACTAAATGCACAACCATTTTGAAATTTGAACATATTGTGAGTTTGTATTAGACTAATATCTCAAACATCAAATGTCTGTAGGGACCGCTACACAGAAGAATTCATGAGATTAGGTGGAATGAATTTCATTACAACAATCATTCGCGGTCAAGAGGTCCCGGTAATCGACAAACTGTACGCGTGCAACTTTTTAATTGACATGATGGAAGCAAGAAATGGACACATTATAAAACGATTCGTCATCAATTCGCCTCATTGTAAGTTTTACAAAGTTATTTTCGACCAAGTATCATTAAAGTATTCGTCCATTAGATTAAATTACTTAATGGTTTATTCAGTTCTAGAAATGCTTATCGATTCTCTGACCATGTGCAAAGAAAAATCTCTTATCGACAATTGGGGAAATATGTTTCAAATCCTGTGCATTGAAATGCGTCCGGCCAATATTCCCATCCTGTTCAACTTCATGATGCATGCGATTCCATGCGATTTTAATCCAATGTTACAAGCGATGGCCTTCACTGTTCTCCAGCGTCTCGTGGTAAGTAGAAAAAGTTTCTTCAAAATCTTCAATAAACTGGAAATTCAAACGAAATTGACCTCTTTTGTTTCAGCGTCTTGATCCAAGTCTTGCTACAAAATGTATCAAGCCAATCATGGATAATCTGAAAGGATCGGACAAGGAATTACTTGTAGAGAGTAAGTGTGATACACATTAGTAGCTATAGTTCATATTAAAAACCCCTATGTCACTGATTATTACCTACCGTGTTTCCCTTTATAAGTGCCCATGTGCAGTTATTATTTCAACCCCCTCAAACCTTCGGCAGTTATAAAGGGGTGTGCGTTTATAAAGGGGGGGGCACTTATTATTTCATAAGAAATATTTGCTCATTTATTATTATTTTGAATCAATTTACAATTGAAAATTCTTCATATTTCTAACTTTTCTCCATGAATCAGCTAATAAGTATATAGATGCCTTAGGTAATCTTTAAATGGTTTGTTCCAACTAACATCCGCAGGCTTTATACTTCCTGGTACTACAGCCATATCTATTTGACATAGTAGTTCTGACACAATTTTTTTGTAGACTGACTGATGGGACGTCGAAAGCTGATTCTTAAGTATAAAATCAGCTAATTTTGGCACTAAATCTATTGGATCCTTTTGACTTACAGTTGTATTTCTTCTATAACTGAAAGAATAGCGATCTAAGACTTAGTAATGTCAGTAGTAACCAATTTGGTTTCGCAGTGTTCTTCTAGTCTGTGAAATTCTGTTCTAAAAAATTACGAATTGAAATATCAGATGTATTTACTGACTCCATTATTTTTTACTGGGCATTTACATTAGCTATGCATTCATACCTATTGTAAATGCCCATGGCCCGAGGGGTGGGCACTTATACCGGGGGTGCAGTTATTATTTCACAATTGGTTTTGCCATGGGCAGTTATAAAGGGGTGTGCACTTATATAGGGGGGAGCACTTATAAAGGGAAACACGGTAAGTTGGTAGTGAACATAGTAGAGAAAAAATCCCTTTCACACTACATTATAACTCATAGCGCAAGTGGTTTCACTCGTCGTAAGCCTGTGAAGATGGGAGTTCGATCCCCATCAATTCTAAACTATCTTTGTACTTTGTACTCTCCAGCAACTCTACTTCCGCCTTGCAATTCTCCGCGTTACCTTCCGTGGTAATCTTGAGAGCTTACAATTTCTGATCCAGAGTCTTCAAATAATCATACAGACTTGCAGCGATATCTCCATTCGTCTGAGACGCCCCAGACGAATGGAGATATCGCTTTTTCTCGAGATTTTTAGTCACACAAAACTTTCATGGACTTTGAGACGTCTTTTGAACAATATATTTTGTACTTAAAATATTCTCGCATATGTTTTCCCTAGTGAGTAACTTGTGCCTCGTCATTTTACACACGAAAGTCGGAGAGGAGCTCGTAAAAGCTCTTATGCTTGCTGCTGATGGAATTAAGCTGAAGGATAGCTTCACTGGCGATAACCGTCCAAAACTCCATAAAAGTCAACCCCCCAGAGAAAACGCGATGGAAATGAAACACATTCGAGAGAAGAGAGATAAGTCTCGAGCGAAGCAACTAAAGATGGATCATTTTATGACTCAGGGTGGAGCTTTATTTGTACTCAAGTACGGACATTTTATCTAAATATTTTTCAAAGTACTTTTCTAGTAACAAGAAACTCCTTTCGCCTTGTAGTAAAATCATGACGAGCACAAACGAGTACTTGATCGACTTCATAGGCAAAGGAATTCTTGGTTTGGCTCTGAAGACCTTAGGATCACCTCCACACTGGGAAGTTCAAGGGCAAGGAGTGACAATGGTCCAGTTTCTCTATCATGCGTCGGCAGATTGTGCTCAGGCGTTTCGAATTCTACTGCCTCAAAAAATTATCAACCTCATCGTCGTAAGAGACTATATCGTATTATTGATCGCGTCAAAAAAGAATTGAATATCGCTTAATAAGGTTTCATTTACACATATCTCGGCAGGAGAAACCAGAAATCTGCTTGAGATACTTTCCATCTCCTCTCTGTCTCCACTTTCGTAAACTCGGACGATTGTGTTTAAGAATGTGGCCATTATTTTTGGAGAAAATTTTGACTCCATCAAAAGTGTACACAAAAGGGGGGAAAGATCGAAAATCGCTTCCTCCGCAGTTTTTTGAGTCGTCCAGGATGGCTTTCAAAATCCGAGAGATATTTTGGTCTCTGACTGATTTGATTGAAAGGTTTGCACACATTCATGTTGTGAAGTTTATTTGTTTAGAAACACTGTCAATCAAAGATGTATTTTATCTTACTTTAGCCCTGTCATGGAAGGAACTCCTGTTTCTCCACGACCTTGGCCAGAAGAAGAGGACGACGTTGCTGACTTTTTTGACAGTGATGATGACGAAAAAATGGGACAATACAACACAGGACTTGAAGTGGTGCTTGGAGATATCCGTTTTGAATCATTCCGAGTGTATTTGAACGACGCAGACTATGTTGTTTCTGAAGATCGGCTTGATCAAGAAATAGAGAATAATAAGAAAGAGAAACCTTCTAGTGGATCTCTCAAAGGAGATGACATGGATGCTTATCAAATAGCTGCGTTGGAAGATGCGAAGGAAGGAGACCCATCAAAGAGATCATCTAACTCTGGTGAGAATGGCAGTTTCGGAGATGGGTCTGAAGGATTGACGTTTGAGGGATATCTGACAAGTCTTAAGAACAGTTATACAGGAACTTTAAGTGCAAGACAAAGTCATCATACGTAGAGGGATCTAGTTCGTAATAATAATGTAATTCAATGGGCACAATAATACACTGTAACTTGTAAGTATGCAAAACAGACGATAACGCAGCAAAGGTTTAAGAAATAAACTTCATGGAACATTAAATTTTATTTGATTGGCAAATATCATTTAAACACTGAGATTTCCATGTCTTGGCGTTTTTCATAGTTAATATTAATTACCTTAAATATTAGACGTACGTAGTAGTAGTTCAGTTAGCGATGAAGGCAACAGACAAGTAAGTATATATAATATATATATAGATGGTGGAGTAAAATTTACAGCAATATGGTCCAGTTGTATATACGGTGGTGGGTCAGGAGAAGATGGGAATAATCCTGATACTTATATGTAAATGTTAATGACTTACAATTACTCTTCAAAAATGGCCATTTCCTTCCCAGACCGAATGATGTCTTCGATTTTGTCCAGACTCTCTTCAACGGCAGGTCCATCTCCTTGAGAGCAGGCCTCGGCATACCTCAAGTAATAAGTAAGTCGAGCTGCAAAATGTAAGGAGAGCGTTAGTAAAAAAGATTTTGGGGTGACCTGTGACACTTGGGGCTATGCCAAGGTCGTAAAAATGTCGTATTATCATGTACCCTTGATTCTGTTTTGTCCAGGATAGAACTTTTCAGTGACAGACATGAGAGCTTTGACATATTCGATCATTTTCTTCGCTCTCCCAGTTCTCTGGGCCACGTCTTTAATGGTAG
>Ga0194135_10002339_pt1 | contig 11489 bp, 8 predicted proteins | sample LitLau_LLRF_2013_FD_134024 | JGI IMG/M metagenome (GOLD analysis project Ga0194135, IMG submission 134024) | Freshwater sediment microbial communities in response to fracking from North America - Little Laurel Run_MetaG_LLRF_2013 (version 2) | ecosystem: Environmental > Aquatic > Freshwater >... | reverse complement strand
TGTCGCAACGGGGACCCACAAAGAGGTGACATCCCTTCGGGTCGGACTCAGCTACTTCGGGAGGACAGGCATCCGTGCGTCTCCAGCACTCGATCGTTGAGTTTCCCTGTGAAGAGAATAATATAAGCAGTTAGCATCCTCAACCATTCAATTCTCTCTATATAGAATTGGTAAACATAAAATGCAAACACCTGGCAATTGCACCGGGCTCCTTTCAGGGGATAATTCTGCTGAACTTGCAAATAAGACAGAAAATGAAATTTTAGTCATCCTCCACTTTCAACTGACATGTGACATGGCACGCTTTGACGCTTCATTACCTGGCTCATGTACTCAACGTACTCTGGCGTAAGTTTGGAACAGGCGAAACGATACTTTGGTTGTACTATGGTCCCTAAATCATGACAGGCTTGAACAGTACACCCTGATTTCGTCCTCTCGTCATATCTTGTCGTGAGCCTGTCCGCATCGAACCCGTCAATGAGTGGCGACCACTCGGCCAGTTCTTCCCCGTCCGTCAAATTCACGCTGAGTGACCATTGTCCTCGTTTAGCTTTCAGTTTTAAAAGCGTACAAGGACCAACTGCCCCATCCCCTCCACCATCGGCTTCAAGAATGAGGACCAATCCTAGCACCAGAATCAAGACGCAGCCTCCATCCTCGACTAACATTAGACAAAACCCCGAAAGAATCCAATTGAAATGACGCGAGAGCTTAAAGCCAAAAACTTCAAAGTTTGCCAAAAAAAAACCCCTAGAATTGGGAATTGAGGAGCTCAGATGGTCTGGTAACACAATAGAAAATAAATTAGATCCTCTAGGTGGGTTGGTTGGTTGTTTGCTGGGTAGGGAAAATTAACTTGCAAGTATTTGCACAGGTTACCCTCCTCTCCAAATAAACATGAAAGAGTCTCCGCTCGGCAAGTGGTAGATAAGAAGGAAACGGCGGAATGAGGATTAGGCCGTGCTTGGTAGCGTCTGCTTCTAATTACATTTCAGAGTAAAAGTGTAGCATATAGGTACTTCTTTCCTGTTTTCTTGAATTTCTTTTCAAAAAGCTCTCGCGTCCTCGTAGGACAAAGGAGAAAGACCCAGTTTGGGCCCGTAACGCGTGCTTTCTTCCACACTTTCTCCTCCGTATGGAAGCCAGGCCTTGGGTCCTCGGTGTTTTCTTTTATTCTTTCCGTCTAATCTCCGTTTCCCTTTCTTCTTTTTCTTCCTCTTGACTCCCCAAAGTGAAAGACAAATGGAGCATGGCACGTTAGCATGCGGGATTCAGGTGGTGACGGGAAAAAAACCAACGTAGGACCGAATAAATGTCTCACCGTGAAAAGCCAATGAAAAAGGAAAGGCAGTGAAACTGAATTGCCTCTTACTGGAAGAATGGCGACTTTTGGAAAAAGGAAAGCACACAAGCCCGCCCGCCAGCACACAGAGAGGGAGTCCGGACGAGGAGGAGTGTGTATTGAATTCTGAAGAGTTAGAGTCCATAGTCCTTGCCAGATCAACTGGAAGAACGGTACGGGATCAGTCAATCTCACTCGTGATTTACGATTTGACTCTTAAGACGCTGCTTCTTGGTGCTCCTGGGCTGAGGGAAGCCGTTGTGTGCCTTGGAATAAATCAATTTTTATCACTCTTAACCAATCTCTTTTCATCTCCGCCTCTACTATAAATACTAACAGCAAGATGGTATATATAGCAAATCATGAGCAAAATTATATCAACCGGAGCTTAGCCTGTCAAGGACAGAGCGACTTTAGTAGCAATCCAATGAAAACTTTATTTGTGAACAAAAACTGTCATTTCCGTGCACTTTCATAGACGTCCCCAAGATAAATGAGCTTATCAAAAATTGAATCCCTCCCACGGCCGACGGCCCCACACTATAAGAACATTTTAAGACGAATGCTAAGATTTCCTCAACACACTTTCTACATTTTCATTTTCCCAGGAAACGAAATTGATTCTCCATCGATCTTCCCCGTCTATTCAATTCCGCATTTTTTTGTCTTACACCAACAGAGACAAAGATCCCTGGCGGCGGCGGCTCAGCTTCCTAAATTTATGGGAGAAGTAAGGAGTGTTGTTCTCCGTTCTCCGCCGAGTCGTCTCATGGAATGTATTCCCTACTGTGTGAAGTTCCTTTAAAAAAATTAACTTGAGATCGAGGCGAGCAGGTTATTCCATACCTAGAATTTGACTAATAAGAAAACGAAAAATACGATAGAAATTCCGTTGTCTAAGAATGATCGAAACGTACTTATTCTTTTACTCGCTCGGCGTGAGTCTCTGTATTTTATAATCAACAAATGAAGAGCTTCCTCACATGCACTTGTCGATGCTTATTCTAATTTTGTCAACTTTCCCTCACTAACGAGTTTCTAAATCAGTACGGTACAAATTGGACGACATTAAGTGACTTCTAATTAGCGTTATTACTGCCACTGGAATCCTCCAAAACCAATTTTACTTTAGTTTGGAAAATTCATTTGTTGAGGTCTGTCTGCTGTCCTGTTTTTCGGAGCGAACATGTTGCTCTCTCAAACTCTGTTGTTCCTGTTACTGGCCTTATTCAATGCTGGTGAGTAAAGTATTCTTGAATTGGTTAATTACTGAAACTCATTTCAATCGTATTAGTTTGTGTAGCAACCCATGGATCAATTTTCATGAGTAAAAATAAAAATATCAGTCAAGACTTGGGCAGCCTTGTAACGTCTTCAAGTGACGCAGTCAAACGACAGCTTCTAATCCAAACAAATGCTGGGCTTCCAATTATTACCATTCATTCAATTAAAGGAAATGGGAGTAGACCAATTGTTCCAAACATGACAATCACTCAAGGACCAACAGACTTTTTCACCCAACCAATCAACATTATCCTCAGTTTTTTAACAAATTGGCTCAATGCCTTTCGCCCATTCCTTTCATCTGTAAATCAAAAGGAAAAAACCATCACGCAGGATTTGCCTCCTATAATAATTATTCCACAAGTGACCGTTGTATTCCCATCAGTAACGGAAGCTGAGAATGGTATTGAACCACAGCCTTCTGATGCCGGTGAATCTGCTCAAGATACCAATATGCAGCAGTCAAATACCAATGAACTCCCTGATGATGGTCCACTCCATGCCATTCTTCCGATTCTAGGGAAAGGAACTTATTCGGGCCAAGAAAACTCACAGGAAGAAGCAATAAAGCGGAGACGAGCTTCTGAAGCCGAGAAACCAACTATTGAGGGGCAGACGGACAACATTGTCCGTCACATCCAATCTCTTGTTCATCAATCAGCGAATTAACGGAAATATAGTCAATTGAATGAAACAAAAAAGTCGAAAAAAGAAAGTTTTCCTTTTTTACTAATCGTAAATTTATTGACGAAATGTTAGATTTTCATCCGTCAACTTCTTCATCTCAATTCTACTACAGTCAAACCTTCTTATATGATTTTCCACCAGTGAACCCATCAGCCGAAAACAGATCTTAAGATACTCGTGGAAAATAGTGAACCCATCAGCCGAAAACAGATCTTAAGATACTCGTGGAAAATATACTCTTATTCACGAAGTACACGGTGATATATTTTATTGGCGCCTGTGGAATTTCAAGATATTTTCAAATAAATTAGTCCCTTAAAGGCTCAGAAATTAGAAATTATTAAGGGTTCGTAGAAATGAAATTAAACATAGTCGACTTTGCCACAAATTCAAAGATAGAAAGAAATGCTAAATGCTGAGTAAGAATTTGAAAATTAATTATGCCCGCACCTATCATTACAGGCGATTTATGATTGAGGTTAATACACTTGAAATTCGTTTGATGATTGTTTCACAAAAATGTTTGAGTATTTCTTGTGGTTTAATATGCTTTTGAAAGAACATGGTAATTAGTTATAAAAATCAATTGGTATGTTCTGTTGGAAACATTTTCTATGTCCGAAAGATATGAGACGTAGAAACGTATCAACGGTTAGTAAAGGCACATTTGGTTCCAATCATTGAAAACTGCACATACAGATTTTCAATTAATTAAGTAACTACACATAATTGAATAATTGAGCGGTTCACAAGCACAAGTGACGGTTTCCAATGATGCGTTTATGCTGAGTTTTGAAATTAAATGAGGACGACATTGTACGGACGTACAGCGTTCACAATCTGAAAATACAAATTATAAACTATTTTTTGTGATTTATTTTTCTTGTGGATTTTATTCCTTACCGATGTAAACAATGCACAATTTAACCTAAAGTATCCGAATGCAGACAGATCAGATTTGAGAGTGAGTGAGAGTGAGTGAGAGTGAGTGAGCTCTTTCAAGTGGGAAACGTTTTGGTGATGGTGGAATCCTGGCGGAATGCTTACAATGGTTTCCAAAAGTAATTGTGCCTTGAGATAAACAAAACATTTTTGAAAATTAGTTTTGGATGAGTCTTACCGTAAATTTTGGAATTTTAGCCCGTCTCGATTAAAAGCCGGGTCTCCAGTAGAAGCTGGGGGTCGTGGTTACAGAATTAAAAGCCGGTCTCTAATAGAGGCCGCGGGTCTCCAATAAACCCCAGGGTAGATATTCGGAATTAAGTTATGAGCCGGGGGTCAAAAATTTCGATTTAACCAGGGGATGTGGCAAATGAAATTTAAATTGACATCGAGTAATTATTTGCAAAGAATGCCCCCAATATTATAAAGATAATTTTCGGCTGGTTTATAAAATATTCATAGGTGTAAGTTTTATTTGGATTCCGAAAGAATGTGTTTTAACTGCCGGTCTCCATTAGTAGGCGGGTCTCGTTTAGTAGCCAAGGGTGAAAAGTCAGAATTTTAATTTCACTCTATCTTTGTTAATATAAGTTGACTGCATCAAAAGATTTCTTTTATCCAAAAACAAAACACTTTGACTAATCCGAATATTAAAAAATAGGTGAAACAATATTAGCCTAAATGTAACGTTTGTTTAGAACGGAATTTCAAAAACGATTTAATAAAAGCTCTGGTCTGATTTCGATACACACTGATTCTTAAGTGTTTTGTGCATTGACAGTTTTATTTATCGACCTTATAGTACAGTGGGATTGGATGGTTCAAGAAAATATGTAATTAACCAAACCTTTTTTTATTTTCAACCTATAAACTTTGCATAATCACATTGAATGTGCCAAGTGACGTGAATTGTCTTCCTAAGTCACTTAACGTTACGTTTTTTCAATTTGAAAAAGCTGTTTCTCTGAAAGAGTTGGGTATTGGATTCTGCAAAGTCAGACAATTTCTTTGGAAAAGGTTACCTTTTAAGGACGTGTACTAATATGCCCATAAAGCGGCTAAAATTATATACTCAAGACCAGCGAATTTAACTAAAATATTTTCTGAAATATTTTAATAAATAGGATAAAGGTTTTTGATGTACATTAAATTAGTTTTAATATGACAGCTAGGAAGATGACACTATCTGCGATAGTGATGTCGATAAACCCTAAAAAGCATATGCTAAGCAAACGGTAGACAGTCACAGTAAATTCACAGTAAAGTCCTTCATGTCAGCGATTTGGTTATTTGCGACTACAAGTCCCGAAATAGACAATTTTTGCCCCCATTTTAAAAAATTTGAGTTTGCTTGTTTAAATTTTACAGTTTAAAAGGACAGCCCTTTCTGAATTCTCAATAATCGCTGCTTAACCATGTACGTAAAAATAAAGATGAGTACTATTGCATAAATCATCGAAAACTGAAGTACGACAGTATTAGCTGCATTCAGCCATTTCAATAGTTTACATGGAAATAAAAAACCATAAATTTCAAATTCACACTCAGCGTAACCGTGTTTTCGTCCGAAAATTTCCATTCTTTTCGTAATAAAAAATACTCCAACCAATGATTCATCAAAAATCAAAAGTAAGCGTGTGGAAAGAGTAATAATTTGTCTAAACGTGTAACTGCACGACACACCGTACTTTTCTCTGTAGGTGACAAATCGGTTGTAAAGTTTTAAAAAGTGTGGGAGAGCAAATTTGAAGAAAAAGTAGATTGTGCACGTTTGGAGAAGTTCAATATAAAACACGACCCGCACGACAATTGGGTGAAGCTGCGTGAACCCGAATATTAGGACAGGCGTGTGCATCACAAAAACTGCAAATTGGAAAACTATGATGGTTATAAGGAATTTTAGCACAAAAGATAAAATGGCCCAGATACCATGGATAGTTTTGTAGCTGTGCTTTCATTTTACGGTGTTAAGGCTTTCAATTGGGACTAACCCAATTATAGATTCAAAATATGACAACGCACGAAATGCCTTCACATCCGACACTGTAAGCGGCATTCAAAACTTCAAACAAAAATTTGTGGAGAACGCTTACTTTTTTCTTAGCTAAAACTATACTGTTCCGCTGCTTTATTTGTGCGATTCTTACGATCAATTCAGACAACCAACTAAACAAGGAAGCAAGTGGAATTATGTCGAATGTTTGTTTGTTCAGCAGCTTGCTCTTGATAGATGTGAAGTCCACTTTAATCTTTCTGTCTCAATGCATTTTGTGTATTATTACGTATTATGTACACAGGTTTTTAAATATTTGCAAATGGGTTTCTACAAAGAACCTTTCAGTTTCCATTTGTTCGTTTTGGTTTACAAGAGTGACTGGAAGTATTCACAAAAGTTTAATAGAACGTCGTGCCAAAACTGAAAGTATGAAAGCAAAATATGGAACTTGCATCCCAATCTGGCACTTGGAAAAATTGATTTCAAGAGTAAAACCCACGGTGAAATCCAGAGTTTCGGATTGTGTCAACACTTTCAGCATCACTTCTTGCGACAGCGCCATAAAAGGGTTCATATGGACTGAATTGACTAGGCAAGTTGCCACGTCAAATAAATAGCAAACGAAAGAACGAAGAAAAAGGTTTTGTCTGTCATGGTTCTGACAGCAAAGAAGGAGTATATGCTACAACCCACAAGATACAAATCCGAAGCCAAAATTTATAACTTCAAATATAAGTCTAGTCTTGGTTTCGAATGATGCGTTTATGCTGAATTTTGAAATTGAATGAGAACAACATTGTACGTGATTACGGCGCCCACAATCTGAAAATATAAATTTTAAACTATATTATTTGATTTAAGATTTTCGATTTTATTCCTTACCGATGTAAACAATGCACGATTCCACTTAAAGTATCCGAATGCGGAGAGATCAGAATTGAGAGTGCGTGCTAACTCTTTCAAGTGGTAAATGTTTTGTTGCTCGAAATGGAATCCTAGCGGAATGCTGACGATGGTTTCGCATAGCAATTTCCCCTAGAGATAAACAGAACTTTCTTGAGAAACTATTTTAAAGTCGTAATTGTGTTTTATCCTTACTAAATAATTAAAGCTAGATTAAATGTTTATACAAAAAAAAAGAATATTGGAGAAACCTGAGTATTTCCAAAATCACAACTAAAACAATTCTATCCTGAGTTTTAAGTTTCCAAAGTATGTGATTCCCAAAAATGTTTTAGTTCAGCTACAAACGAATCCTTAGGTGTTTGTGTATTGACTGCATTAATCTTGTAGATTTTAGTAGGGGGGTGGTCACGTTCCCTGTATTTTTCAACCCAATAAATTATGTAATTAATCAATGTGACATGAATTATCTCTCTATGAATTATTCGAATATATATTTTTTAAATCAGTTATTTGATTGGATTTGAAATAAAGCTGTTTTTTGAATGTGTTGGATTCCGCAAAGTCATTTGATTTCTACGGAAAAGGTTTATTTTTTTTTAAGATGTAACACTACTATGCCACTGGAGGTGCTATAAATATTTACCAAAATATTTACCAGCAGTAAATATTTACGTGAACGGGAAGAAAAGACTGCGTTGGTGAATTAAATCAAAAGCGGGGCCGTCTGATGCATTTTAATTTGCACTTTCGCAGGTTTACGAAATACGTTTAGGCAGTTTTAGACTGTTCGCACCGTTAAACTTTAGAATATCCGGCGGTAGCGCTGGTCGCTTTTATACTGGTACAAGGATTGAAAAACTCCAAAATATACACATCTCGCTGTTAAATCCAAGTACGAACTTTGGGGTATATTGTTATTCCCCGAAACATTTTCTTCTCTTAAGCTAATCCTTTTGTGTAACCAAACTATGCACCAACAATCAAAATTGGGTTAAAAGGTGGCTTCTGCATCTAGGCGAGCGCAACAAATGTTGTCAAAATGCGTAAATCGGCTACTAAGTCTTAAAAATTTTAGCTAAACATTTATTATTTCTTGTTAAAAATTATTGTTAAAAAATAATATTTTAAGAAAATATTCTTCAGCAGCTCCAAATATTATATTAAATTTTATATAATAGATATAACTCACCCGATTATTGATAAGCTCCCCACAATTTGTGAGCCAAATTAGCTTTAATATGACAGCTAAAAGACTGGCAGTATCTGCAACCGTGAATATAGGGCTTGCGATAATTCCTACACAGCAGATGCTAAGCAAACGGTAGACAGTCACAGTAAATATAACTGTGCCAAATGTAATAAAGGCCAATATTAATAGCTGGACTGATTTCTTAAACAGTGCTAATATTTCCTTCATGTCAGTGAGTTGGCTATTTGCGACTATAATGTCTGGATTACACAATTTTTGCCCCCATTTCACCAAATTTGGTTTTGTGTGTCTAAGTTTTATCGTTTCAAAGGACAGCCATTCCTGAATTTTCAATAGTCGTTGCTCTACCATGTACGTAAAAATAAAGATGAATGCGATTGCATAAATCATTGAAAACTGAAGTACGACTGTATTAGCTGCATTCAGCCATTTCAATAGTTTACATGGAAATAAAAAACCATAAATTTTGAATTTACATTCAGCGGAACCGTGTTTCCATTCAAAATATTCCATTCTTTTTATAATAAAGAATACTCCAACTAAGGATTCAATAAAAATCAAAAGTAAGCGTGTGGAAAGAGTAATAATTTGTCTCAACGTGTAACTGCAAGACACACCGTACTTTTCTCTGTAGGTGACAAATCGGTTGTAAAGTTTTAAAAAGTGTGGGAGAGCAATTTTGAAGGCAAAGAACACTGTATACGTTTGGAAAAGGTCAACATAAAACATGACTCGCATGACACTGGCACGAAGCTCTGTGAACCTAATCTCCGTTGCATGTATAGGAGTGTGCATCACAAATATTGTATATTGTAAAACTGTTGCTGTTATAGGGAATTTAAGGACGAAAAATAATATGGCCCAGATACCACGTATGGTTTTATAGCTGTGTTTGTATTTTGAAGTTTTAAGGCTTTCAACTGGAAATATGCCAAGTATGGATGCAAAACAAATCAACGAAGGAAAAACCTTTATATCCGACACTGTAAGCGACATTTCAAACTTCAAAACAAACCTTTGGGGAAAAACCATGCTTCTCTTTTAACTAAAATTTGCTGAGCCGCTGCTTTATTTATGCGATTGTTACAATCTAACCAAACAATAAACTATTAAACATAGTGGAATTGTATTCAATGTTTGATTGTTTAGCCGGTTGCTCGTAATTATGAAATACTCGTTAAATCCATTTGTTTATCTTTCTGTTTCATAGCCTTTTTATTTACATGTTGAAAGAGCATACCAGCAATGTTTACCAGTTTTTGATTATTTTCAATGGCTCCTGCAAGGAACTGTTTAGTTATCTTTTGTTCGTTTCAGTTTATACGAGTGGCATCAAGTGGTGATGAAAGTTTAAAAGAACCTCACTCCAAAACTGAAAATATTGGACCGAAATATATGAAATTCGCGTTTCACGGGGCACTTGGAATTTTCCATTCTCAGAGCAGCTAACTCTTGATGAAAACCCTGCGTTTAAGGTTGTGTCAACACTTAGCTTCATCAATTCTTGCGACAGCGACATAAATGCGTATTTTCAAGCCTTAAACTTTATCTATTTTCTACACACTTAATATTTAATATAAATTAAGAGATTATATACCACTTAAAATTTATTCCTTTATAAAATATCACTATAATATATTAAACGCAACAATTAAAACAAAATCAAAGCTTGAGCAGTTAGATATGGCCTAGAACTTAGAGCCAATAATTTTAATTAACGCTCCCATCTCAGTTGAATCAAAGATACTGTAGAGGATTCGCTTGCTTTTCATCTACGGATAAACGATCAAGTTGCAAGGTTATACGAAAATCAATTGAGAAATTCAGATCGCTTAATGTACGGCATTTCGTAGAAACGGGAATTAAAACTAATTCGCTGCATAGCATTCTAACTGCCGATGCCTTGATTTCAATTCAACTGTGAAGTATCACATATAGAAGTTTAGGAAATTAAAAAACCAGCACTCTTGGCAATTTTTTGCGGTCTTTTAGTTTCTTGTTTATTCGCCGTCTCCAAATCCCTTCCCCGATTAGCCGAAGGGAACGGCAGAGGCAACTAAAGTCATTCCCCACGTTCAATTGCCAAGGTAGGCCATTTTAATACATTGGAGGCCAAAGCCAAGTTAACTATTGCGGATAATATGGCGGATGGGATTGCATTGCTGCTCCTCTCATTCAACTTATCCACCATCACTTGACAGTTAATTTAGTTAATTTTAGAATTCAACTATTCACACTGTTGTTAGCAGGGTCCCTAGAGACAATAAATCGAACGCTACAGAAAACAGAGGAGGGTCGTCGGATCCCGCTCCGGGAATCCAATACCCGTTTCATTTTCGCCTCAAGTGTAAAGTTAACCAAAGAAATTAACAATTATAGATGCAAACGGTCAAAATCCCAAATCACAATGGTTTTAACGTCAAACTTGGTACAGATGATTTAGCTTCTACGCTTGAAATGGGCGAAAGACATGAGTGGTTGCCGCGCTATCAGTTAACCTTTATTTCGTTCGATCCTTGAAAACTACATTAAATGGATGTGGTGTCAAGAGTAAGCCATTTCCTAGCTCGAAACCGTTGTCCGGTCCATTAGGGTCAAATTCTACTGTGAACCTTTGGAAGACATTGGTTGAGAAAAGGAAGAGGGTGTCACGAGCCATGGTTTCCCCCAAACATTGTCGTTTGCCAGTAGAGATTGGCATAAGTGCCATGTTTCTTGAATGTTTTTCCTTCTGGGCTCAGAAATCGTTTGGTCGAAATTGTTCCGGATCTCCCCAAATTTCAGGATCATGGTCAATATAGTAGACGTTGTGAATTAGGATTGTGTCTTTAGGGAAAAAGTATCCTTTGAATTCTGTATCGGCCAATACTTTATGCATCACTCCTGCTGGGACACTTGATGAAAAACGCAGAGTTTTCGGCTATGGTGGCTTCTGTGTAGGGCATGCTGATGAAAGTAAAAGTGAGATGTAAATCAGAATGAGGCCATTTTAGATTGAATAGTGGACGTTCTTACTCGGGCCGGTCAGACAATGCGCAGGGCCTCGTATTTCCAGTCGCTGATTCAATTTCTTCCTGTAATTTCTTTTGAACTTGTGGCATTTTGCTCAAGTAGAGGAT
>Ga0194135_10002338_pt1 | contig 11489 bp, 7 predicted proteins | sample LitLau_LLRF_2013_FD_134024 | JGI IMG/M metagenome (GOLD analysis project Ga0194135, IMG submission 134024) | Freshwater sediment microbial communities in response to fracking from North America - Little Laurel Run_MetaG_LLRF_2013 (version 2) | ecosystem: Environmental > Aquatic > Freshwater >... | reverse complement strand
TTAGACTTGCTTGTAAGTACGGTTGTACGTAGATTGAAAAAGATTATGTGCTATTCTGGATTCGTTTGTCAAATATTACTTCAAAACTCTCGAATGTAGATGCTAGTGGGTGCGAATTTTGGTGCATTTTTGCTTTGCGAATTTTATCTGAATTTAAATTAAAATTAATTAAAAGTGTGAAACAATGCATACAAGCTCAAGGGTTTCCCATGAAAAAGTAGTGACGGAAAAATTATGATCTTCTCTCCAGAAGTAAATAATAATTCAGATACAATTCATTATTATTAAAAAATAACAATATTCATAAATAAAAAAATACTCTTCTCAAAGGAATTCAACACAGGCTTATCCGGCTTATCCAATCCAAGACGAGAACATATTGGTAAGAGAAAACCCAGGGGAAGACTCGCCAGATTGCCCCGTATTAGGCGAGTTATGATGGTTATGATTATAATGGTGATGTTTGTTATGCGTATGATGATGTGGAGTCAATTTCTCCAATTTCTCATGAGAATTGGGAATAACCACTCGATCTTCCGTGTCAGACTTGGTTGGACGCTTTTTCTTGATTTGTTTGTTCTTCTGAAAGGATCAATCACCGCAAGACATGAGAAAAAAATAAAATATAAACACTTACTGTAGTAAGTTTTTCATGCATGAAACGGCATGCAAAGAATTGCACTACATCTCGAGCATAATATGAAATGATTAAAGATTAATATTGAACCTTATTCTTGGAACCCTTTGGGGTAACACGATAGCGAGACTTTGTCTTTTTAAATCCTTCATCAGAACTTCCTTCCTTGCTTGACGAAGTCTGTTGTTGGTGATGATTGACTTCTACAGCAGTTTTGGCCTAAAAATAAAATCTTTGGTGATGAGACCACAAAAAAGTATAAGGTCTAGTGTATTAAAGCCATAAATATTTGCTACCTTTTTATTGCCCTTTCTCTTTCCTCGAGAAGCCTTATCTCTGAGAGAATGCCTCATCTCATCAATCATATAAAGTAGGTCTGTATAGTCGTACTTGCATCCGTTGAAAATCTCATTGCACTGACTTGGCCTGTCAAATCCCTTGCCGATTTCTATTGCTGTTTCGAGTATTTCTTTCGTTTCGTCCATCTAACAAGAATAATTTGTGCGTACAGAAAGATGTGACGTGACGCATGAGAACTTTTTCATGAGCTCATTAAATTATGGATAGGTTTTGTATTCTTGTGTAACACGAGCACAAACTTACCCCAATTCCTGGAACAACCTCAGCAGAAGAAGAAAAGTCCCGTCCAACTTCTTCGTAAGGTGACATTCCCCGATTTCCAGGAGAAGCGGAAGAAGATCCAAAACTAAAAAGGTTTGAGAAAAACGACGTCACCCCACCACCTGGCTTCCCGGAAGTTGTTCCGTCATCGCCAGGCTTATCTGTTCTAAATCGTGAAGGTCTCCGTTTGTTCTTATTAACTACAGGACCATCATTTCCATAAGCTCCCCACCAGTTATCATCGTTCCAAGTTTCCTTGTCTAAAGTTTCTTTGTAAAGCTGATCCATTGCTAATTTTTCTTTGAGATATGCTTCATGATCAGCGTCATCGGGCGAAAGTGGTTTTCGCTTAGATTTTGACTTCTTAGCTGTCTTGCTCTTATATGAAGAATCTTCTAAATCATCTTGAGCATTCTCATCTTCGTCTTCTTCCTCTTCTCCTTCACCAGAATCTTCATCATCTTCTTCCTCGTCTTCTTCTTCTGAAGAATTATCTGCTTCATCGTCATTTTGTTCGAGATCATCCTGAGGTTCATCATCCGAGGATGGCTTGTTCTTTTTCTTCGAAGGTCTGGCTACTTCTTCCACAACAGATGGGTTCCTATGATAAATAATAATAAGTGCAAATATGTTGAGTCATGTCAGAAAAGATGTAATTTGTTCTACTAGAAGTTTTACATAAATAAATGCGAGTAACTAGAGACTATAGAGATCTGCGAGATCTGCTAACAAGATTGTAGTAAATAAGTATCTTTTTGTAGAACAATGAATAACTAGAGTGGATTAATAATTGGATGGGGTCTCATATCAGGGTAAAACACTAAAAGCTACGCAGAGTTTACATCTTGTAGTTTGTACTCAATATTTTAGTGTAATTGTAGTGCGTACATTTGTACTTTTGTGCACACATAGTGCACTCGTCTAGTTGTCGAAAGTTATCATTGTAAAACAATCAGAAAATCGAGAGGCATATTATGCGCATGAGAGAGTTTAGAGTAATGAATTAATGGATGTATATCGAATTTTACATGAGTAAGTAACTATCATGAGAACTTTAGAGTTGTTTTTCGCATGATAGAAAAAGGATAAGTCAGGGATGAGTATTTTCCACTTCTATTATGAAGTACTAGTAAGTAACCACACTATAGACTAACCTGGCAATAGCTCTCATGAGAAATAAGTAGTCCGTAATCAATCCATTTTTCTGCTTTTTGGAAATCTGGGCAACTTCCGAGCTGACTCCACAGAGTGCTTTTGGGAAGCACTTCATGGGGTCCATTTCAGCGTCATTCTGAGGAGAAACTTTCCTTTTATCAATGTCAGTTTGTGGAGCTTTATTATTATTCTCTAGTTTATTTTGAGCTTGAACTTTCTTGGCTTTTTCTTTAAGTTCTTGTATGATATGATTTGCTACAGCTTTTGACGCTTCTTCAGCTTTGTCTTCTTCTGCTGGTTCTTCGTTTTCAACTTGTTCTTCTTGGACATTTTTGCTTCGTTTCCGCTTTTCGGCGAAAGTTCCTGAGTGTCAACATGAAGAATGGAAATAATGACATTGCATGATAAAAGTCAATAATTATTTTTTTCAGTGAAACTGAAACTTACCACGAAATGATGAAAGTAAAAGTAATCCTGGGCCTAATACTATTAAATGACTTAATTCACTGCGAGATCCATCGAAACTTAATGATGACGATGATACGATTATTGAACTTTGTAAGATAAGTGCAGCAATAACAATTTGTACAAGAAGAGGTTTCATGTCGATGGCTAGGAGAAGTTAACTAAGAACTGTTCAAATTAAAAATGGATCACGTTTACACAACAAGACACACTAACATGATCTTCCTCGTCGTCAGTAGAACAGAAATTTCAATGTGGTAGTCTAACTCGAAAAGTTGTGTTTTTTGTAAAATTTTTGTAAACACAGTTGCGTGTGATTTGTAAAGTGTCTGCAACTCATCAAGATGACTTAAAGACTGAAAGAGTTACATGAAAGTTAAAAGTTACAGACTTTCTGATAAGAAGAATTTTATATAAAAAGTTTGCACATTTGAGTCAACACCTTCTTTCTTACTCTCTGCTGTTTTGTTAACACTTAAAAAGTCAAGTCATGAGTTGCATGACAAAAGAAGCCGAGGAAGAGTTTTATCTTTTTAATTACGATAATTTTGTTTTCTAAATGAGTTTAAACAATTGACCTTAAACTTGAATGAAGATGAAGTTTACGCTAAAGCGTATAAACTGAATATGTCAAGTTTCAGTCAAGTACAAAGAATGCGCAAATGACTTCTCTGTTGTAATCCACAATTTTTCTCAGTGTTAAATGAAAAGATCCTTCAAGTGTTGTAAAGATTGTCTTCCGTTGAGCAACTATAACAAATATGAGAAGAGCTCGTTGAATTTTCAAGAGTTTTAATGGTCGTTTGCCTAAACAAGCTATATAGCCGCAACTTCCACTCTCAATTTCTTCCCAACAGTTTATAACTCAAACGCGTGAACGATAGATGAAGTGAGATTTGTAAAAGTTTATGTGTAACAATATGAGTCAAAAGATCATGAGAATTTTTCTATGTACACACGCAAAGAAGCATATATTATAACTGTTCCTTCGTGCGTCTTATCTTATCAAGTAATAAAGTAACTGTGAAGTTCTTTTTCAATTGAACAGACAATAAAAAAGTTTAATGGGCATTCGGAACGAATATAAGTGTGTATATATATGTTTGTTTTCTTTTGCTAGAAGTCAAGAGGGTAATGGGTAATCATTAAATTTCCATTTGGATTAATAAATCACGCTATAATGGAGAAACAGAAATAATTATGTACAGACAATAATGTTATTAAGTTAACGTGTATTCTCTTGTAACTTCTCTTTTCATAATAGAGGAGAATGCAGTTTGATAATGCTTGAGATAAAAGTGAATTGTCACCTGTAAAAGAAAATTTAGAATTCAGTGCAGTTCAGATCACACGGAAGGAAACAATGGAATGGGAGATTGTGAGATTGTGACAGGGATAAATGAGATCCAAATAGAGACTCGATTACAGTAATTAAAGTATAGAAAATACTACACGGGTCTCTTTAAACTACTTAAATTTAATTGGATTTGAATTGGTAAGTGTTTCGTAGTTAGTTGTAGATTGAAATTACTTGACACGACACGATAAATGTGTTAGCAAGCGAGATCTATAGATTTCTGATTCAATAAAACAAGTTTGAAAAAATCAATTATACTACAAGTACAAGTAGTCATATGCGGGGCTGGTGTGTATCAAGTTTTTATGCTGCTGTTCGGTAAAGTGCAGGAAAGTTGTGTATCTTGTGGTTGGTATTTATTGCATGTTTATATTGTGACTGATTGGATTTTGATGTTAGCCTTTCAATCATTTTCTGAAGGTGAATTGAAAGATTTTGTTGCATGAAGGTTATAATATTGTGGCTGTGGCTCTTCACATGATGAAATTGGCTGTTATGCATATCTCTCATGCACACTAGTAAGGAATGAAATAATAATCCAAAATTATTTTCACTTACATTTTTTAAAACTTTATTCACTTTTTTTAAACTCTAGTCACTTCCTGTTTTCTTATTATGCAAGATTTATGTCATGTGTATGTCTGCTTTACATTTTTGATCTGGGTGTGAGTACTGTGAGTGTACTTTCCACCAGATTAAGGTACTTGTGACAGTTTAGCAGAGTAACATTATAAGAGATATACAAGTATATAGTTTGATGAATCGATATAATGCTGAAGAGGATTATTGCTTGCTTTGAATGAGCTATTTTGGGCCGAAGTTTGATTCATTTCGCATCAAAATCGTGATAATTGTAATTTGGTGCGACATTCTATGTGGAATTATCCAGTTTGGCAGAAGTCGTTGTGCTGTTCATTCTGGGCTCCGGACCACATTTGCAGAAAGGGATCTCGATCTTCGCACCCATTAAGATACTGGCAAAATGTCAGCACGACTAGACAACATCTTAGTTGTTTCATTCACAATTCTTCCCCTCTTGACATATAACAAAATGACATAATAAAGTCAAGTGATCGAAACTGTCATGCTTTGGGCTTGTGCTAAGAAGTGATAAAATTGAATCAATGCAGGTCTTCGTGGGTCAGTTTCCGAATCTCACACTGCGCGTTTGTTTGTATTGATGTAGAGTGACTGCTAATAACAGCCAATTGTGAATATAATATTTGTGAGAAAATAATGAATAGCTCGAGCCAAAAAGATAAGTTCATATTATGCTTGTGAGGTTGTAACCCAAAATTCTGCGGATGTAATGCATCCCTATGCTAAATCTCTTTTTGATGAATGAATTGTGTCTTGATGAGCTATAATTCTTAATTTGTTCCTGTTATACATAAGAATGCTTATATTGTGCAAAGTACTGCAAAGTAATGCTGAAGAGTAGCATCAAAAATTAAAGAGTCCATGCAAAATTTTCCATTGCGACTTGCCACGTAAAACAGTCGGGTCGGACTGAAGAGTATAAATTGACACGAGCCAGGACGACAAGTTGTCACAAGTCAATTTCCCGTTGTATGTTCAATTTCACTTGAATTATCTTTGCAAGAAACTAAATTAAAAAGCGTTTTATCATCCAGCTACAAACATGCCTAACTCTTGTACAAACAACACAACATCACCTCACGCTTACAAGCTAGAGCCACAACCAGAGCCGGAAATAAAATCCGACTTTGACTTTATCGACACAGGCTACGGGAAAAACTACGTGAAACTTTTACATATTAAGAGAGATGGTCTCACTCACTATATTAAAGAATGGGAGGTTAACACACATCTCACTTTGGATTCCAAAAAAGACTACCACTTTGGAGACAACAGTGACATCGTAGCGACAGACTCACAGAAGAACACAGTATACATCATGGCCCAATTGCATGGAGTGAAATCTCCAGAAGAATTCGGACTTTTGCTATGCAGCCACTTTCTCTCGAAGTATCCACATGTAAATAAAGTCAAGATTTGTATCGATGAACACCCGTGGGAACGTCTTGTCTCTGATGGGACTCCACACAATCATGCTTTCATCTCTACTCCAACGGCTGTCAGGTTCTCGTGTGTGACTTTCCAGCGTGGCGGTGAGTATATGAGAGATCAGATTTTATTTTACTTTCTGAAGTTCAGTCTGCACATATACGTACATGTACGTAATATTTAATTATATACCTACTCTGTCAAATGTTAACCGAATTGTCATTTTGCCTTGTGAAGTTTTCACGGGATGGGTTTGGGTTTAAGCTTGAATTTGACTTGGACATTAATTTCTTAACGTACTCGAAATCAGTTTTATTTTTGGCACTTGGAGTGGAGAGGTTAAGTATATAAAGGGTACTTCTGAAGTGTCCATCTCAATTTCATTGACTAGCTTAATTTTAGTCACAGTGAAACGTGAGAATCCTTTTTAGCTTGAAGCTTTTTGAGCTGTGATCAGATGAAAGGCAATACATGGAGTAGGTGATTGACAAAAGAAATGAGATAAAAGCTTTGGAAAGAGATATTGCTATTCAACTTTGATTTTATTTAGCATCGGAAAAGGATATTTCTAGCTCAATATTATAAATTCAATTTTTATCACATTGTTACATCATCACGGGATGCAATTAGTATAATAACCAATATTGCTGACGATAAGTAAACCCTTAACACTTAGCGTTTGATCTTTGAACAAAATTGACATACATGAAAGCAGAGACAGAGAATGTATGTCATAACAAAGTCACAAGCTCATCGTTTTTGATTTTGATGTGCTTTATTATTATTACACAGTGCTCCCTGATATTGAATCCGGACTGCGGGGTCTGAGAGTGTTGAAAACAACTCAATCCGCCTTTTCCGACTTCATCCATGATGAATTCTCTACACTGCCAGATATTCATGAAAGGATATTCAGTACAATTGTTTATGCCAAATGGCACTACGCCTCCACTGCCAGCCTTGATTACGACTATGCCTGGTATGATTTCTTCATTAGACAAAATTCTTTTACATATTCCGAGAAGTGTTAGAACAACAATACTCAGCGCGATTTGTGAGAGACTTCTTAAGAATTGTTTGACATATCCTCTTATAGGAACACGGTGAAAGACTGTGTGCTGGATGCTTTCGCAGGATCTCCAGAAACTGGAGTATTTTCTCCAAGTGTCCAAAACACACTTTACTTGGCTCAAAAGAAGGTTCTAGAGATGATTCCCCAAATGTCTCGGATCGAAGTCCAATTACCGAACAAACATTACTACCCAATTGATTTTAGTAAATTTAGTCGACTACAGTTATCAGCGAAAGACCCTGAGGTGTTTCTTCCATGTGATCACCCTGCTGGGAATATTTATGCGATATTGGGAAGAAAAAGTCTTCTTCCTTCTAATGTTTTTCCTATGAAGTCTAAACTGTAGTTGTGAATGTTGTGTAGTAGCATACAAAATATTTATTTCTAGTTAAGATAAGTGTGGACATAACTATGATAACTGTATAATAACATGAATCAAGTAATAGTTGTTACTCGCAATCAGCTTTCTTTTCAAAGAATTTATTTGGACCACGGCTGATTTTGGTTTTGACTAATGTGTCTTTTGGATATCCATTGTAGTAATCAATGGATGATTGATACTTTTAACTCTAACGATAAGTATATCTAATATATAATCTGCTCAATTCTATTAAATCAAGCGAGTTTCATGATCTCTGTATGAATGAAATGAAATGATGCTCTCGTTGTCACTTAAGTAGCCTTGTGGAGAAGTTTACATGCATGTAACCTTGAAGTGGATCGGTGTCTGACCCTGGAGAGTCGTCAGAATTATTGCGAAAAACTATTTTGTGTCATGCTTTTACAATAATGTAAAGGAATTAGGCTTTAAACATCTTGACTTATCGTCGGGTAAAATAACTGTACTCTTGCAGCTGTCTCTATTACGTACATGGCAGCTGCAGAATATTTATTTTGAACACCAGTAAAATCTACACAGTTACCTTTATATTGTACTTTAATAGCAAAAACAATGCGATTTCAATTTGTCATCGCATTTGTGTTAAGTAGTGTAGTGTTATCGGCCTTGTCTGGCGAAGCAGTTACAATTTATAAGGATAAACATCACTCGGGAACTTCTTCAAAAATTAATTTCCTGTTTTCCAAATGTGTAGACTTCGAAAGCAACATGCGGGACCAAGTGTCATCAATCAATACGCAAGGTGAATGTGTTATACTTTGGTTTCGATCTGACTGTAGAGGCTACTATGCAAGAATCGCTCCAGGGACAAAAAACCACCACGATCTTTCACAAGTATTTTTCAACAACAACTCCGAGAGAAAAGTGGAAGATGATGCATTATCGATAAGTACATGTGACATCGTAATGCTGTATCAGGAACCAAATCATGGAGGAACCGAAGAACGGATTCAATTTGGAAGACCATTCTTTCTGCTTCCTTTTTTGCCGTTTGCTGGAAGTAATTGTGTCAACTTTACCACTGAGATGAAGAATAAAGTAAGTTCAATCAATACCTTTGGACAGTGTGTAAAACTTTGGTATCTTTCTGGATGTACTGGATCGTATGCTCGTATTGCACCCGGTACGAAGGATCAACAGGACTTTACTAATTTGAAGTTCGATGATAACACGGATAGGAATTTGAATAATAATGTTGAATCAATCAGTTTGGACTCATGCACTACTCAAGGTAATTCACTAATTGGCAATTTTTCAATATATTTCTATGAATTATTTATCGTTAGTTCTTCATGGTTTCATAACTTTGCAGAATCTCTTATCGGCCGATGTGAAAGAATAAGTGATGACTGATAGTTTACTACATGGTTTACAACAAAATTCCTATTTACGGATTTGCATCTATGACGGATTTGCCTCTTGATGTCAAAAATATTATCATACTCTTGTTTTTAAATGTTTCTAGAAACCTATTTCTAAGTAATACCTAATAACAAAGGATGTAACCTTTGACTTTAGCTACTTCATTACAAGTTTTGTTAAATCTTAAGTAACAACTTTTCCTATCCAGACTCGAAGTAATTAACAAGTTTACAGTGCTTAGCAAATCAGAAAAGTTTTATGGAGTAATATTTATTAACGGGGGATTTCGCACTAGGTAGCGTATACAAATACTATATACTGCTAACTGGCACAGTTTCCTCTACTTTAATAGTGACTGTCCTGCTTGACTGGAAGTTCCTTTATCCTATAACAAATCCTGGGGAAAAAGACTTTCTCCTTTCAGTCCGTAAGGGACGACTATACGCGGGTTGGTGATGTTAATATTATGAGAGCTCATGGAAGTGTAAAGGCCAAAGGAAGTTACGGACTGTTGCTCTTTTCAAAATTTATCTCACCCTTTCGAGTGAACAAGATTCATGCGAGCTCTTGTGACCTACCGATACTGACTCAAGGAGTTTGCTTTCCTAAGCCAAGAAATGGTTCACAAAAGAATGGTTGGGTTATACTGTATGCGTGTGCATAAACGAGGCAAGTGCTGTGTACATAGTGTACAATATGTGCAGAAAGTAATTTTGGGTTAGAAAAGGCAAAATCTTATTTTTTGGTTGGGTGTCTAGTTCCAAACTACGTGTAATGCGTTTCGTGGAGGTTCACAGGAAGTAAAAATATTTGGTTACGGTCCATATAATATGCACTCATGACTGGAAAAATCATTTTTTCATACTTTCCTCCAGTTCCTCGTTCAGCAGACGCAATAAGGTTAGACTTTTATCGACTTGACGGTCTGGGTGTCTGGAAAAACATTACGGAAGCATGAACAACATAGAGATGGATTTTTTTACTGTACATGCATGACATACTGCTCCTTACAAATTAGTAAATGGAATGTTGTTTAAATGAAACAAAAGAGATTTACTTAGCCCACACTATACTGCTACTTGCATGGACAAGAAACGAAAGAGAGATGCTTTTATTGAATTTGACGGATGGAAAATTCTATACGGAACAGTTTTACGAAGAATTCTATTTTAGTTTTATTTGGTCAATGAGGCTTCAGTCAGTCCAACACGTGAAACATGATGCTCACTCATTGTCTAAATGAGTGCTGCTTGCCGTTGTGTCTGATTTAACTACGGCTGGAGATTTCGATTGAAGTTCTGTGAAAAAATGAAGTTTCGATAATGCTTCCAGCGATAAGAAGATTTCCGTGTCTTTGTACTTTATTTTATTCCTCTTTATTACTCGAGGGGTAATATTAAGTTCGAAAAAATATGTTTCAAAAGAAGACTTTTAGTTTTAGGGAGGTGTGCTTTGTTCTATGTAAGATAAGATAATGGGGTGTTTATTAATCAAATACGTGATAACATGATATTCAAAATACTCACCTTATTGTGCAATATACTGAACTCGGAAAATCATGAGAGAGTTCTTTCCAAGAACCCAACAGATTCAATTTACACGTAATCTTCTTGGAGATTCGGAATTTTTATGAGATTGGTGTAAGTGGAAGAAAGTTGGGACGAGACAAGAAAAAAAAGACATAGTACTGGAAATTGAAAGATTTCTATAATCTGGATAAATCTAGTTGAAGTAGTACACTGGCAAAGTTTGGAGATTGTTTGAGAATTGAGAGACAGTGGATCTTGTACGGTGATTTATTTTATATGAATGGAATTATGAATCATGGTTTCATAACAAGGGAGTTCGTGTCCTACGGGCGATTATTCTTGGTTAGAAAGACCAGGAATCCCAGCTTGTCAGACTGCTGGGTGACAGGAAGAGAAAGCGAAGATCTAAACAGAACGAGGAGAAAGGATGGGATTGACAAAGAAAGTTGGTAAGAAAGTATATAATACACTTGAGAGATCATTCATACATGTGACCATATCATTGTACTATGTATATATATCAGTTTTGAATCGGATGTCCAGCAGACAGTATAGCCAATTTTTGGTCAGGGATAATCTTTTTAACAAGCAAAACTAAACGAAAAATTCTTTCAGGTTATGTTCATGGTCATTCAGACCTTGAATGTGTGTCGTCGAAATCCTAGCTAAGCTAAGCCCTGATGGTTGAGTGGTCAGAGCTACAGACTGAAGGTAACTCACGCCAGAACGTCTGTAGTTCAAGCCCCTGGACCAGGGAAACTTAGTTAAGTCCTTCTTGGCTCGGTGATACCTCAATTGAGGCAGTACGGAGAAGGTGCCTGCTGGGTGATTTGACTATCGCCTTAATTAGCATACACATGTTT
>Ga0194135_10002337_pt1 | contig 11491 bp, 9 predicted proteins | sample LitLau_LLRF_2013_FD_134024 | JGI IMG/M metagenome (GOLD analysis project Ga0194135, IMG submission 134024) | Freshwater sediment microbial communities in response to fracking from North America - Little Laurel Run_MetaG_LLRF_2013 (version 2) | ecosystem: Environmental > Aquatic > Freshwater >... | reverse complement strand
GGAGTGAGTGGGGGCGGGGAAGCGCACGAGCAGACTCCCCGAGTCCGGCCATTCCACTCTCTGCCCAGCGTCACTCCTGCCGAGGTCTCCATTTCTCCTTCGCACTTCCTCGCCTCTCCTGTCAACATCATCATCACAGATCACAGCACAAGTAAGCCTAACTCCTCAATTAATTTATATGATTTAGATTTCGAATATTCCATCATCATCAGTAATTTGTAATTAATACTCGTGTTCTTCTTCCACGCAGGTACTCAAGAAACCTCTTATTGTTTTGGTCAATAGAGAGTTAAAGTCAGAACATGGGTTCCGACGACAATTACAGTAATGGTGGAGTGAAGCAGGAACAAGATGATAGCTACCATGTAAGTGCGGAGTTTAATTGTTTGAAAGTTTGAAGTATAATAATGTGAGTATTGTGTGTGATAGAGTGGTGATTAATTGAATTGGATATTAGTATTTGAGGTCTGAGTTGAGGGATTGTTAATGAAATGGAATAATAGAGGAGGTTGAAGAAGAAGCGATTCATCCATTCATCTTTTCCAAGATTCGGGGAGTTGTTAAATTAGATAAGAAATAATGCACAATCACAACCAGGGTCATATTTAAACTTAAACGGCAATTGATCGATAGTAATTTTTATGCACTTTTTGAAGAATAGCTTGAACCTCTTTGTTAGGGTTATTGCATTGCATATTGTTTAGAGCAGTAATAGCAAATGGTTATTTTAGACTATTTCAAAAGAAAAGTGGACGCTTCACATGTGTATACTGGAATCAGTGTAACGTTAATTATTGCATTGCTGATTTAATATTAATATTATTATTTCTTTAGTGGTCGTACATTCTTAGTCATAGTATAGTTACTAGAAATGGGGAAATACGGTAGTTTATTGCTAGAACGAACTAACTTAATCGTGATCCAATGTTATAGGCAGGTGAGTTGAGAAGAGGCATGGGCAATACTAAGCCACGGTACAGAGTACAGATTTCAGTTGAGCATCTTCTGCCGTAGCCCAAGGGCATGAAATGAAACGAGGTTATTGCTTTGGCTTTAATATTCCAATATTTGTCCGTTGTTGAGATTTTTTATAGTTGCATTGTTGCATATACGTAGATTAATATTTTTCGTCAACACGAAACAAGTAATGATGAATAAATAACCGCCCCAGTCTGATTACTCATGAGTGACTGGTCGGGTACACCCCATATATGTACCCCCTGACTTGTTGAAATATTACCAAATTGGCCTAAATAAAACCCAAACCAGATGCTTTATGTGTGGTTAATATCGTATTAATTTCATTTGAAAGGATTCTGGAGCTGGTGGAGGTGGTGACCGTAACCAAGATGGCAAGAACGAACCTGAACAATGCCGAAAATTATTTATTGGAGGTCTGGATTACCGCACAACAGAAGATAGCTTAAAAGCTCATTTCTCCAAGTGGGGTGAAATTGTTGACGTAGTGGTGATGAAAGATCCGAAAACACGGAGATCTCGAGGGTTCGGATTCATCACATATTCCAGGGCATACATGGTTGATGATGCTCAAAACGCCCGACCCCACAAAGTTGATGGAAGAGAAGTTGAACCTAAACGAGCAGTTCCAAGAGAAGATATAGGTAAACCAGAAGCTGGAGCAACTGTTAGAAAAATTTTTGTTGGTGGACTGAAGGAAGAAGTTGAGGAGGAAGATCTGAGAGAATATTTTAAGGTATAAATGCTTTCTTACTAACTAAATGAAAACAAATACCAAATGCTATGTATAGGTATGTTAGAATGATGATTTGTTTACCGCCCCAGTCCGATGATGATGACGATCGGTAGTTTTCTCTGATTTGAAGTTTAGCTTCTTAGTTCAGTCATCTATAATTTTTTAGTAATTTAATAGTAGCAAAACTCAATTTTTTTGTGTTCTATTGCAGTCCTTTGGAGCAGTAGCCAACGTCGTTCTTGTGACGAGTAAAGAGACTGGAAAGAAACGTGGATTCGGATTCGTTGAATTCGACGATTATGACCCAGTCGACAAGATTGTTCGTAAGTGCTCCATCACGCGTTTGTATCATAGGTATTAAATCATTGGATAACGGTTAATGTAACACATCCAATTGTTTTATGTAGTTGCAAAATACCATGAAATCCAAGGGAAAAGGGTTGATGTCAAAAAGGCCCTCAGTAGAACTGAAATGGCTAGTATGAAGGACGGTGGTGGTAGAGGCGGTGGTGGAAGAGATGATGGCCGTTCTGGTGGCGGACGAGGACCTCCACGTGGCGGTGGAGGTGGCGGCGGAAACCCCAACCCATGGGGTGGACGAGGAGGTGGAAACGATGGTGGAAATTGGGGAGGTAGCGGTGGTGGTGGATGGGGAGGTGGTTACAACACAGGTGAGTTGATAGTTCGTCCTCTGTCATTTCGTTTAATGCCCTTTGTATGATGAGTTATTTTACCGCCCCAGTCTGAAACCTTATGAGTGACTGGTAGGGTACACTCCAAAACAGTACCCTCTGATGATTATTTTTTATATTATTAACATATTTTAAACCTTTAAAAAATATGGTAATGGCACAATGACTCCAAGTTTCATCTAATTTCTATAGGTCCGTGGGAGCAACCTCCTGGTGGTGGCGGACAGTGGGGTGGAGGCTGGCAAGGGAACAATGCCGGTGGGGGTTACAACGATTTTGGAGGAGGTTATCAGCAAAATTATGGTGGAGGTCCTATGAGAGGAGGAAACCAATATGGTGGTGGTGGTAACCGACCAGCTCCATACCAAGGTATGAAGAATGAGGGTGAAAGTAAGCTTGCAATATTAATTGGTGGTGGTATGCGCACCAAATGTGCAGTCCGCGAGAATCATAGTACTTGCGAAAACTTGAATGATTTTGTGTTAATATCCAATGTTTTGGTAAAGGTGGGGGATACTCTAGCACCGGACCCTCTGGTGGAGGTGGTGGAGGAATGGGAGGAGGATACAATCGAAGATTTTAGACTTGAAATGACGATCTGAAACCCATTGACCTCTCAATTGAATACACTCTTTCCTACACTTTCCCATTCTCATCTCTTGGTTTGATTTCCACGGCTGTTAATGGTGAGGATTTCTTCTGAAATCACAAAACAAAGGGTCATCTCAGCGTATGCTACAAAAGTAGAGAATAGTTATTACTCCGTTCTCGAATGTAAGATAATGTGAAGATAAGAAGGGCAGGTTTCATTGACCAGACCAATTATCTCTTTAGGTTACGTATGTTGTTTTGTACAGTTAATGTATTTTAATTTAACTCTTTATAGGTATGTAAGGTTAAGGCAGTAATCATTACTACTTTTAAAAAGAAAGTGTAGTTATATAATCAAATTCAAGTATTTGGCAGATTTTTTGGTTGAGAATTCGGATTAAATAAATGAGATAGATAGCCGTGACACATTTAAACATAAACAGCCATTTAGTTCAGAATCGTATTCTCGGGTCAGTTTATTAAATTAGCATAGCCATTAAATTGCAGGTTACTTACAGAATGGTCTTTTAGAACCATCTGTGACGTTTCGACACATGTCTGCATGTTGATCTATCGTAGACACGTAATGTAGTGTTAATGTCATCATCAGCATTTCTCAGCGGCCATTGTAGTCTGAACGATCCACCCTGTCGTAGTTCAGCTCAGGCAGCTCAAATATCTCCAATAATTCCGGCTTGAATCACAAGCAGCGTCAGGATTGAAAGATCTTCGTCTCATCGACTTTAATCGTAGAAACCAATTCATCGTGTGGCAGGAAGGATGAGGAAGGAATCTCCCGGATGTAATTTAATTTACTCGCTTGACAGCAGTGTGAGTGGTGGAAGATGACGTATGTAGAAGAGACGTCGGGTATATAAATTAGACTTTTAAGGGACCAAGTTAAAGCACAGGTGGATCTAGCGAAAACCATGATTCAGTTCAGAACAGATGGAAATTGTGAGTATTGAAAGAAAGAAGATGTGATTGATGATGACAGGCAGTCAGCGAATAATCTGTCAGGAGACAGGTATGCTATATCTAAGATGCAGAGCAACTTCAAAGCATTTCAGAACAGAGAGAAAGGACAAGGACAGGTGTGACACAGTCACTCTAAAATTCAGGTAGTAGAGTTATCAATAAAATTTGTTGAGAGAGGTAACGTTTTAATTTCCAATATAATGTCACGCATATCTTTTATTTTGCCATGAATAACCTTTCTTTGCTAGCCAGTATTACTAGAATATCTTTTTCACACCCTTCACTTTGTACTTTCAATAATTTACTTTTTTAAACAAGAATGTGCTGAAGTTGGGTATTATGTATGTTATTCAATTAAATTACGGTATCAGTTTGAAGTGTGTCAATATTATGACCATCGCCAGGTGCTTCTTAGACAAGTTCCTACAACAGCCTTTTTCTTTAAAGTTTGAATGTAAGCCAGTGTCTTTCTTACATGTGGTTTATTTCTAACATTCACAATCTTTCACATACATCCCTAGAAGTAATTAGTAAGACTACATCTAAATTACTTCATGACACCATCGTCAGTTTTAATTGATGACAACCCTTTAACTGCACAATCAATGCCTATAGCCTATATAATAACTATCGCATTTCTTCGTTTGAAATTCGAGATTCTGAGCTGCATAGTAGCCTTTCTTTCCTTGTAAAGCAAAAATCTGTTGTTCTTCCTTGGAATCCTGTAGCCCTATTAGCCGTGGCAGGAATATTCACAGAATTATTTTATAAACTATTAGAAAGGCTAAAATTTTCGTGACATTGTGACTGAATAGCTTTATCCGGCTGTAGTCAGTTTGACTTGTATGTTGTGTGTAGGAACTAAAGTAAACTTCCTAATTGTTACATGCACTCCAGCTTATTATCTTTCTTGTCGGTATTATTAGCAATGTGGGAGTTAAATTCACTAGTAATATTTGTTTGATAATAATGTTTTATGTCAAGTTTGCATGTGATTAAATTTTTCTCCTTGCTTCAGGTTGGAAAGTTCTAACCCTGAGCCTCTTGGAAAGAGTCCGGTGGATCTATCAATCGGTGGTTCCACCATGACATTGGCAGTGTATCGTGCTGGGATTCAGACCGGTCACATCAGCTTTGATGTTCGCAGATGTCTATGGACCGGAGACTTGCGGTCAATGCGTTCTTTGACATGAACAGGACAACCATGCTCACAAATCTGAGTCAAGTGTCGAAGTAAAAGACATTGCATGTGTGGTATCTTTGTAAGTATTTTATTAGCTTCTCTTGTACTTGGCATTACATACGTAGTAAAAACATATAGTTATTAAACAAAATTGGCACTTTTGGTAGGAAATTGTTGTTACATACACAGCACAGCAAAACATTCAAGCTTATATGTAGTTGACTTAGTTTTTCAACATAATTAACCTGTATTTTCTGTAAGTAGTGTTTCTGCAGTTAGTTGTATTTTTAATACTTAATGGTTAATAATACATACTCTCACAAAAATCCTAAAATTGTTTGTAAATGTAGCACGTGATTAACGAGATTATCCTTTTTGTGGTAGTGACTGGTTGCAGGAAATAATGGACAACAACGGGTGACTGAGTAACTCAAGCTGGCCTGGAGTTTCTAGCTATCGTCTGGTACGATGAGCATTATTGTACAATCTTGAAAGAAGAAACAAGATCAATATTTTATGTTTATTTTTATACCGAATAAAGCAAAGAAAGATGCGAAAGATGTATACATTGAGGAAAGCAAATAAAGAATCGCACTAAACAATGCAAAATAATCTTGCGTACGTTTTATAAGCATCCGTTTTGACATAGTCGAGAAGATGATGTGGCCCCAAATCCCACTGATCTTGGATTGGAGGAGCTAATGGATTGTCATCAATCCTGATGATACTCCTGCTGCCTCCCAAATCCAGATTCGCTGTTCAATTTCAATTGTAACGGAAACTTAAATCGGATTCCTGGAATGCTTATAACAAAAATTGCTTTGAATAAAATTAACTACCAATCTCTGGTGGTAGCCACTGAATTGTGTTTCCTTGAACGTGCAGCTCCCTTAGGCGAGTCAAGCTTCCAATCTCTTTAGGAATATGCGAAATATTGTTGTTCCTTATGACCAGCTGAGACAATACAGTTGCCAATTAAATCTCAATTCTTTATATGTAATATTTCATCACTAATTTACGAGCTGACTGACTTACAATTTGCAGATTCCGAAGACGACCGACTTCCGGTGAAAAAGTCTCGAAGTAATTATCCCCCATGTACAAGGCCCTTAGAGTTTCTACGATAAAAAGTATTGAAGTCACCATCCCAATCCATCGTTTAGTTTCAATATGTCTCATCTACGACTTCCAAAATATTCGTTACGCTATATGATTTACCCATCATCCAAAAATTTCCAGGCAAACCCTCTTCACTCAACTTATTGTGTGTAATGTCAAGGACTTCCAAACTAGGACACGCTCCAAATCCTCTCCCCAGAGACTTCAATCGATTCATCCTAAAATGGAAAGTAAACTGTAAGTCATATACGCAGTACTTCACGATCATCCGGTTGCTGTTTGACATTTTCATTCCATTTAGCATCGTCGTTTGCTCATTCATACCCCACATTCAGGATTCGCAGCTTCGGCAGCGAAGAAATGGCAGTAGGAAGCTCTTCCAATTGATTGTTGAACAGTGTCAAAATCTCCAGGTTGCACAAGTTTGCAATTCCCGAGGGTATAGCTGTAAAATAACACAATTTATAATGTCACATCAATTTAGATACCACACCAGTACATCTCCATTCGCTATGCTTTGAACACTTTAATCCAATGACACAACTTCCGTTTACACAGCATTACATTTGTTGAGTTTATTGTTGCTTACTTTTCAGCTTGTTATGCGATAACGTCAGCCTCGTGACAAAGTCCAAGTTAACTAGAAAACACGTCAAAAACAAATTCCGTCAGTTAAATCATATCATCAATCATCACTTCCTACAACCATTATGTGACATCATGCAATTCCTCAAATTGCTCTGTCCTCCTCATTTACATTCCTTCTTAACATTAACCTAAATAAGGCTTCTTTGAATCGAAACCTGATCTCACACATTCACAAAATGTGCGTATATAAAATATATAAATCTTCATTCCAGCTCTTATTCCATTCTAAGCACATGTTACACACATTCATCGCCTGATTATCCATATCTCTTTCATATGAAATGACAGCCAACTGTTTTAGTTCTCCTTTGCTTGTGCCATAACTTTCATAACCTTTCATCGTTTGATCAAAAATGTTTAACAAGGCGTATATGACACTTACTTTAAACTTTAACTAGCAATCACAATTAATTCACATTTGTATACCTTATGATATATCTTGTGTCTAGCTTTGATATAAAACACATATTGTTATGCTTGTATATATTAGTTTCTTTATGCTATACATCAGAGCTTTTAATAAGCTGAGCTTTCCATTTCTTTCGTAAGTGAATATGTTAATGGGTGGAGTACATCACTTTTGTCACCCATATATGGATTGACCCCGCAAAAAATCCTTCGCAAAAAAGAAATGTCTATCTCTTCTAATGTCAGACTTCATTCACATGTGTACCTAATGATTTCTTACAGCGTGCAGGGTACTTCACAGCCGTTTACACTCCTATTTCAAAACACAAAGATACTTTTTTGTGTAACTTGTTGATATGATTTTTAGTCATGTTTTACTTTTGGCGAGGAGCTTGTAGGCGATACAAACACATTGCTCATATATATATAATATTCCACAGTGTAATAACTTTTTGGCAATGTGGAAGGTGATCTTTTAGCGTGTGATAATATTCACTATATACTTATGTACAGTCTGAATGTCTGGTTTATGTTTTACTCGGTTATATTGAGCAATGTACAAAGTTTTATGTGTGCATATTATATATCTTCTTCTTAGGTTACAATCGTCTTCTACTTTTGGCTTTTGGAGAGTTGATAATATTAAAAAGTGAATCTCTGGACAGTTGATATCTACCTAAAAAGTACCATAAAATGAAAGTTTTTATGCATTATCTTCTGCTTACATAGACCAGGGAGTTCTTCAAAAACTTGAATCCCTTTTTCAACCAAATCCAACTCAGGATTTTTGATTTCACGGGCTTCTTCGATAATTCTCTTGGGCTTCGTCATCTTTGAGTTTCCTACAAAGTTACACGATACTGGGCTTGAATCCATCGTGACTCCTTTCTTTTATTCTCCAGTATAACACACACACACACACAGAATTCAACCCAAATATGTACTTGTACTATTCTCTTTGATAGGATATAGTATGAATGGTTACACTCCAAATACACTCAACCAACCAACCCGAAGGCTTCTTCTGAAATAACCTTTTCATGCCATTTGGACAGAGAGGAAGTGTAATAGTCTCGTCTTGGCTTTAGATGGGAGGAATGGTAAAGCAGAAGAAGATGTGGGATTCATGCCAATATTTAGTCACTGGTGAATACAGTTTGCTTGTGTAAAAGGCTTGTAAAGATCCCTCCGTGTTAAAAGCTTTATCATCAGAGATTCAGAGATGAACGAGAGCGAGAGTGTGTGTGTATGTATTTGGATGGCTTTATAATATGTGTATAGATCAGCAAGTGGATTTCATACATCAAGTGGAAGAGCAAACTTTTTATATATATAGAGTCATTGATGGTGGTAAGGAAGGATAGAAGGATTCTCCTCGATTTCTTCAATTTTGTTGGAGATGGCTCTTGGGAATCTTCTACCGATGACAGAGCAGAATCCCTAGCAGATTTCTTAAGATCTCGATAAATCTCAGATTCCACAAGATTTTATTTAAGTGTATCAATGCGGAGCTGCAATGTCTCCATATCTCTTGGTTGCACTGTTTATGTAACATAATTCAGCAAGTGATCCTCTACTTACTGTTAGAGAAAATCAGATTAAACTTATGAATTCTAATTTGAGAAAGTAATGTACAGTTTCGAAAATTGGCTACCATCATTTCATAGGATTTTAATTACTCTGTCATTTACAGCGACATTTATCTTCTCCAATCCAGAAAAAAACTGTCTGGACTGCTTTTCTAAAACTGATGAAAGTCTTCGGTATATGTTCTAGATGTGAGTGTAAGCTTTCTCTTCAAGAATCTCTCAAAGTTTTTCTTGTAAAAGAAAGCTAATCTCAAGTGAAGTTCAAAATGAAAAATCTCTTCCCACGAGATATCGCAGGGCACTTTTTTACGAAACCCTGAATTATATTTGACTTTATTTCTCCGAACAGAAACTGTACACGACGCTTGAACCATATGTGTGTATTCTATATACTATATATAGCAACTCTTGGACAGACTCGTCCAACCAGAGTCTTCATCCCTTGTAGATTATGACACTACATAGCCGAACAAGTACTAAGGTATATCATCTTATCTGTAATTTCTCTATCCAACTTTGTGAACTTTCTCTCGGGTACACTCCGTGTAAAGAGGAATTTCTTGAAATTTAGAAATACAATATTGCATCGTAGTTATCTAGTATCTGATGTATTTCGTAAACCAGGCGCGTCTATAGCTTCAATCTCACACAGTACATGAGTTGTGCATTGCTAAATAAGGCTCTCTCTCCTGAACGCAAAGGGTTCAGACTCCTCACGATATTCGCATTTGTCTCATCTCATCCTCATTCTTTACAACGACTTTCTCCATCCGACAAGCTTTCTCAATTCCTTCCTTCCTTGTATATCTCTGAGAAAAGGCCACTTCTGGTTCCTTTCTTCTTTTTGTACACGACAAAAGAAATTTTCATTCACTCTCGGTCTTCGAGATCCCAAGGAACTGTGAATGAATGCACAAAAGTTGAAATACAGAATAAAAATTCCCAAGTCAAATAGACGGAGAAACTATAGAGCCTGATGTCCTAAGCACACTAAGTCTCCTTCTCTAGCTGGATTTACTTCCTTTCCTTCCGGACAGACATTGACAAATTGTTTGGAAATGTTGGGAATTCATAATGCATCAAAATAATGTATTTGTAAAGTATATATCTATACGATGTTATTACTTTTCATGGATCATGAATCATCATCATGAATTAGGTATTCACTTGTTTATCATTAAACTCCATACTTGCTTAGACCAGCAGACAAGACTTTGTATATAAGCTTTATCCTCCAAAACTTCTTCGTATGTCTGAACTGTTGAGCGAAGCAGCAGAAGAAAGCTTTTGTCTGCTGGAATCCAGATGATAAATTAATATTAACTTTTACTCCAAAAAGGAAGTGATTTGTGGGGAAATATTCCACATTCCTTTGTTACCTCGAGCGGAGCGATATGTATTATCACAAAATATGTTCTTCATACAAAAGTGTCTGGCTATATAGACTCTACACTTAATTTACTATCAAACTTAAGTTCGTTGGAGAAAGCAAACTAGAGAATATCAAGCTGAATATCTGTTAAACCATATTGTACTAGAATTAAGTACCTATCAACCTTGTCCTTACCTTTTAACTTGCAGATAAGTTACTAACAGCATAATTTTGTAATTGGGTCACAATGGAGAAACATTAGGTTTCTTTGTGTTACAAGGAAAGCACTTCATTTATTAGTTTTCTTTATGAGCATAGTCTATATTCATATTTATATGAATATAGACTAGAGCAATACATGTACACGATCATCATACCTATGGAATATGCCAGCTTAAGTATAGGCTTTACAGCCAAGAATTAGATCGTAACGAAAGATAACGAAGGATTTTCAAGTGGCTTATATGCATTCTTAAGTATTTCCTTTGAAAATAATATTACCTTAATAAACCTACTTTTCTAAAAGGCCGTGTGTGCATGTGTGTAATGTATACTTGTTCAGTAGGTCAATCATCATCGAGTTCCAGACTTAATATGACCGAGAACTCAGTCACCTTCCCTTGGTCTGTAACGGAAATGACGTGAGATTAAGATCGAATCATGAATATTCATAAAAATTACCTTCTTCGCGTTACTTTAAAATGGTAATACAATACAAAATTCATGGATATATCACAAGAAACGGGATATTATTCCCTTGATTATACTGCAAACATAACAGATACTTATTCTTTCTATATACGTAATCACCTGCTGTCTTTCCAAAATAAATTGCTACTCCTCAACTTGCACCGTTTTAACGATGAATGCAATCCCATCCCACATTATTACTGAATAACTTTCTCCAACTATTTCGTGAGTAGTGAATATTCCTCTCCTGAGCTCTGGAACACACTAGCCACATTCACCAATCCAGTATAAACCGGATATGTATAATTCCTTTCACAACTACCACTGCTGCACTTCCATATTGGCCCGTATGTAACTATAAACGCTCCCCCTCAGACATTCCTTACATTCAACATTGCAATCTGGCTCGGCTAATGATGCCACTTCGATGGCTGTATAACACACCACTTTCACCACTGCAGTGAGAAAGTGTAAAAACCATTTTAGCATTACAACAGCTACACTACT
>Ga0194135_10002335_pt1 | contig 11497 bp, 6 predicted proteins | sample LitLau_LLRF_2013_FD_134024 | JGI IMG/M metagenome (GOLD analysis project Ga0194135, IMG submission 134024) | Freshwater sediment microbial communities in response to fracking from North America - Little Laurel Run_MetaG_LLRF_2013 (version 2) | ecosystem: Environmental > Aquatic > Freshwater >... | reverse complement strand
CTTTTCCACTTCACTTTACCCGTTTTTAAGAATTAATTTAATTTTGATTATATTACAGCTTGGTCAGCTACAACTTTCCATGCACAACGAGAATTCGACACCGTCTCAGCCGGCGGAACCGGACCCATTCGGATTGACGGATATGAATACCTCCCAGACTGATTCGTCAGCTGAAACCAATAATTCGTCGACTCTGGAAAGCGAAACTATAAGGTCTGAGGGAACCCTTATCTCCGTTGTCTCAAATATCTCTTCACGTAGTACCGATTCCTCGACGAGTTTTGAAGAAACGAATTCCAAGGTTCTTCAGTTGTTGGAAGAAAACACGAGTTTGATAGGTTTGGAAATTCATATAAATCTGTCAATCATGACAATCAATTAGATTAAGATTTAAACTAAACTTGTTCTCATAGTATTTATGCGAGAGTTGAATGAGAAACAAAAGAAATTTTTGGAAAATTGTAAAGTCCTGGAGAGCGCCGTGGCGAGGAGTAAACTCGAAGCAAAGGAGCAGGAAAGTAAATATGACCGAAGTCGCTCAGTCATTGAAACGGTAAGGTTTTTAAAATAAAAGTAAATGGCACAGAAGGTTTTTGTTGGCTGGCGAAGGAATGAAATATCAATTATTTCTTTTTTTGTAGCTCCGAGCCAAAATCGTTGATCTAGAGTTGAAGGCTGGTGTAGGAAGTCCAAGAAATGTAAATTCTTTTCTCGTGATTATTGTGATTAATGCAAGCCAACCGGCTAAATTTGGAATTTGAATGACTTTTTTAGAGCCTGGATGCGTCAAGCACCAACAGCACGGAGGTACGCCGCCTAGAGCGAGAGTTAGCGGAAAAGGAATCCTTATTACAGAATGAAACTGCACAAATCAGCGACTTAAAAGACCTCCTCAGAAAACTTGGAACTGAATTGAGCGAGGCAAAAATGTCAGCTATTAGCCTTGTCGACGTTTCCAGTCTTCAAGGCGAACGTGATATCCTGTCTAACGCTTTTGAGGAAGCTAAGCTGACCATCTCCAAGTTGACTGAACGACGGGAGGTCTATCAGGAGGAACTGAAAGACGCCAAACAGAACATGGAATCGTTGCAGACAGCGTTGGCGGACGTTACAGCTTTGCTTCAAGTTCAAATCGATAGGAACATCGAATTGAATAGTTCCTGTACACAAAAGGCAGAAGAAATCAACACCCTGACGGAGAAATGGCAGGTCGCTCACAATCATGCCCAAGAACTGGAGAAGATGGATTCACGTCTCGGGGATATCCAAGCTCTCCAAGACGCATTGGACAAACTGGAATCTGAGGTGAACGAGAAGAATGTTTTCCGTGCTCAGGTATGTTCTCACACCATCCCAATTTAACATTGATCGGTCAATTAACAACATTTTTGTCTGCCCGCCCATTTAGATGGAAGAGTTTAAATCCAACTTTGAGGAAGAACAAAAGGACAGGCTCGCCATGAAGGCGGAAAAGGTTCGACTCGCTGATGAACTGACTCGCTTACAAATGATGTTGGAAGCCAAAGATGAGGAATTGGAGAAACTTCATCGCACACACCTTCAGCTCGCCAATGAGCATATTAACAGGTAAGACGAGTTTAATAAAACATTAAATATTTCTTAACGGATTTTCTTCGGAAATATCATCGTAAAAAGTTCATATAAGTTCCCATTCCAATGGATTGTAATTTTTGCAGTATTATTTAATTTTTATTTTATAGTGGACAAGGACCTGCATCTCCTTACCGAAATACAAGCACTTTCGATGAAGTAAGTACAGCACAAATCAAGCATCGCATTGTCATTCTAATTGAGATATAGTTTGTGGTTGTTTCTGCTCCACAGGGTGCTCAAGCGGTTGCATCTGGCTCTTCATACGCGTCATCAGTAGCATCAGTTTCAAATAAGACGGCTCCCGAACTGCCAGATTTCTCTTGCCCGCTTTGCCTTAAAGTTTTCAGGAGTCAGAATGCTCTCATCAGTCATGCTTCCAGTTGTGGAGAAGTTGAAGCCCATCGCCCACAGGTTTTGTCTTTCCGTAAATCAGAATGATCCTTCTTACAATTAGCTCGCTGCAGGTTTCAATATCATTGAGACTTCGTCGAGCTCTTCGTCTCTACAATACTATAATTTAATGCCATACAAGCGTGGTTGTTTACTTTTATAGTAACGCTAACGCTAACTCTAACAGTTCAATTTTATCCCTACTGTTGTACCTCTTATGATTAGGCAAGTCCTAAGCGCGATGAAATAGATTGATATTTACGTCTTGTCTTAACCTTAATTAAGTTAATTTCCAGATTACCAATAAGTTTACGCCTAATCGATCTTCAATCCAGTGCAGGGCTAACTGTACGTGATTTGAAGGAGTTGTCAAATGCGCAACCCCAATGTAATAATTGATGTAATATAATAAATTTTTCAGCATAATACTTTGGATTTAGTTTTTCTTTCTAATTTTTATTGTTGAAACTTTAAGAATTTAGGAATTAGAGTTGATCGGTGACATGATTCAGTAATTTAGAATATTACTAAAATTATTTGGCATTATTGGTGTTTGAACATTTCAGGAAGTGAACTGGTTTCAGTAGGGAAGTTTGTCGCATTCCGTGAGCAGCGTTCCAGCAAATGGCGAGTGACGAATGCCCAAGCTGTAGGATGGTGGTTGACGCCAAACCTTGCAGTCGGATACGTTGTGTGATCCTGGCCCGCAGTCAAAGTTCTGCGTCTTGATTTCTTTTCGGTTGCCCTTCATGGAGACCTCTCCTGCCTTGCCTTTGATGATGTCAGGACGCCCGATGTCATAAATGGGACCTGGAGATTGCTTCTCATTGCTTCTTTCCGCAGCCCGGCTCTTGCTATACACAAAAAAAACGTATCCAGTTTAAGGGTTGAGGAAGTTGGATGGAAAGATGGAAAATGAATTAGGATTTTTAAATTAAATTAGATTTTTGGCTTACATGGAAACGGCAGCCGCGGCTGGTTTGTCAACAACAACTGGCCCAAGGACAGGAGGGAGAAGGTAAATTGGCCCTGGAGATGCGTATCCACGTTCGATGATGCGATGGCGAGACGAGAGGGAGTACTCGGGAGCCTTCCGTCGATTCACATTGATCATTGGCACATAAGCAGCGGGTCCAGGCGTGGCAGTATTGAAATCTATTAGAAACAACAAAAATCCCTTGTACAGGTTTCTTCGCCGCAAATCAAAACACAGTTTGGTTACATTTTATTACCCATAATTTTGGTCCGCATGCGCAGCGTATAGGCAGGAACTCCAATGGGTCCTTTGGCAGTGAGTCCTTGAGCGATTCCATAAGCTGGACCGGGCCCAACACCGTTTCCGACGAGGCTAGAGGGGAGCTTGAGTCCAAGGCTGTAAGCTGGCATCTGGCGTTTCGTCTTATCGTGGTCAATGAACCCGATCAAGGGGGACAGCATGACCCCGGCAGGTCCAGGTCCATTATCAAAGTAGGATGACTTTACTTCCTTCTTCATCTCAACTGGTGCGCTCATTCTTCCTGAATGTCTGAGATATGCAGAAATAGAAAAATTTTTTAAAAAGAAGTTAGAATTTTGGAAAATTAAAAATTTTAGGAAAAATTTTGGGAGCGAAAAAAGAATGATGTTGCTTCTTCGAGCGTTGAACGTTGACTGAACTGTTTTTCTTCCGAGACAGAACACGGAAAAGGTATCAAGCCTCCGACAGCCAAGATCAACGAATGGCATAACAACAAACTCGTCAAGGTGGGTTACCGACCATGGAAACTTAAAATTGCTTAAATTCTTAAATTCAAAAGAATTCGTAATTGCAAGGGAAGAAATAATAGTATTAGCATTGGGTCTTCTGGACTTTTCCTCTTTGCAAGACGGGTCGAAATGTGGAAATGAAAAAGCTGACAGACTGTGCTGGATAAAGGATGAGTGACCTTTTCTTGTCTCCGTATTCAATGATTTCGCAATTTTTACTGCTAAGCAATGCATAAATTATTGCAAAGTGTCAATGAGTATAAAGTGCATTTTCCGGAGTCACGCGCCAGGCATTAATGTACAGAACATACGGTAATTTATTTCCCCATGAAATAAAATAATTAACAGTTCTAAATTGGAACATAATGTTTAGCAGAGACCACTGAGTTGCCAGACACTAATTTAAAGTATCCAATTAATACCAGTTACGAAACCATCTTTCCTAATAATTGTAATTAATTACAAGAAGAAACAGTAAGAATGAGAGAGTCTGGAGAATAATATTTCCTTTGAAATTGTTTCCATGCAGGATTATGAGTAAACGCAACGCATGGAGAAAGTTAAAAGATAAGCTTTTAATATTGGACATTTAGTTTTAATCAGGTTAGATTACTTTTTATTGTAGAATTACAGGTCTGTAACATCTCAAGGTACACTAGGTTGGCCACAGGTTTGAGTAAGTTCCTATTATTTACTAAACTAAACGTAAATCAACTTAAAGTCTGTCTACGTCACGTTACGAATGTCTACGTTACTAAACTCTGAACAGTAATCAATCAGTAATGCTCTGAATAATGTAGCAGCAGAGATAGGGAGGACTTTGACGAAATTCGTGGGTTATACGAAGTGGGCTGAGTAATTATAGTGTAAATAATTAAGGGCAGGTTGGGAGTGACGGTACAAGACGTGCACTTTCCCCTTTGTGTCATGGTACAAATATCACATGTCGTTTTTTTTAGAATGCTTTTCACTATAGACGCTTCGGGGTCTTTTCCAGGAGGGTTGTGCTGGAATTCCGCTTGTCTATCATCCCTTTGCATTGATTGACAATTACGGCTGGAGAGAAGTTTTAGAACTTTCACAATTTGTTTCATCAGTTTTACTTTCTAAAACTCCTCCTCCTCGGCAGATCCTCCTCTCTTCCGCTTCTTGCCCGAGAGCCCCTCGGGCGACTCTGAGATTGAGCTAATTTGAAATTTTAGTTGCTCTTGTTCTCTCTCCCTTTCTCTCTTAAATTATTGACATGACTCCAATTATTTAATAAAATCTCAAGGGTAAAACCCAAGAATCATGCAATACCTCCGCACCCTTACCACATACCGCCACTAACTCATCACGCAGGAACATTTTCTTATCATTTTCATGTTTTGTTAAAGTTGAACCAATTAGCGTTCATTAGAGTTCATTATAAGATCCTCACGACCTTGCCCTTGACCCCATTCGGAACAAAGAAATTAATTAAGCTCTTTAAAGGCCCTTCCTCTTTCTCCAAGTCATACTTTATAGTTTTGAAAAGGAAATGGAAATAATTACTTTGCTTTTGAAGAAACACTTTTACTTATATTTGAAAAAGAATTCAGGGTTGGAGTTGAGGTAATTAATTAATTAAGAATTGCAACTCTCAACTGAGGAGTAATCGGGGGGGGGGGTTTAAGGTTATTAAAATTTTACTCCGCACGGGGCAGAGTAGTAAGAGTTTTGTTTGAGGACCAAAACAAAGCCCACCCCGCATTTCCGCCTCAGAGGGAGATTCCAGGAAATCAGAACCCACTTTGACCTTTTCGAATTCAACCTTACTTAACAAGGCTCTGCTAGTAATTAGGAGGAGCATTTTAGAACTACTTAACAAACTCTCTGGTTCCATGGCTTCCTTTTGATCTTTTCAATGAAATGCCTACTCCCTTGGAACTAGGATCCTACGATGGCGGAGAAGGGAATAGTTACTATAGCCCTTAGGCCCACACTTGATTCGGCTCTCCTCTTGATAAATGTTTGAGACAGGGCTAGCTGGAGTCATGACAAGAATAAATCAGGGAGACAGAACGCGGAAGTGGTGGTGGGTTAGTTGTTGGTTTCGTGTTTTGTTGATTAAAATTCCAGAGGTGCTGGAAAAACAAGACCGATATTGGAAAGTTGGTCAACCTGTTCGAGTCTGGAATGGATTCTCTCCGGCTCTCAGATGAGAATTTTGGAAGAATATGAAAGGATGAGATGAGATTTAAGGGGACTATTAAAAATCATCACTATTGTTTATGGAGAAAGCTGTTTCCCTTCCTCCTCCCGCTCGCGCTCTACTTGTCACCCCTTCTTTCTGTCACATTGACTTCAAATGAATGAAAGCATGAAAACAAATTTGCGTTGAAGCTTGGGCGAATTCTATGCTTCAGTTCGTTCAACCACGATCCAATTCCTTGTAGCCCTAAATTCGTCCTCGTCATTCATATTCTGGAGAAGGAGGTTCCATCACCGCCTTCCCAGAATCCGATCCCTTAATTGCGGAATTTTACCCATCTCACTGGAAAATATTTACGAGGGGAAATCTAATAAATGAAGCAGAGGACATTATCCTCCCCCTCCTTCTGTCTCATACACTCTAGTGACCTCGTCGTGGTTAGCGCGAAGTAGAGGTGACGAAAGAGTGTTATATGCACTTGTAAAGGGATTCAAATGGCGGTCTGCAGTATTGACAACTCCTCGCCCCGCGTAGCGTTGGCAATACGGGCAACTCTTGCGAGCCTCTCCAGGTGACAGTGTTGTTGAGGCTGGGAACTTGTCCTGGGATTCGGAAACGTGGTTTGATGATGAGTACTTTCCTGCGGGCTTCCTCCATTGTAACCAACACCCGGCTGGTGAGGACGAAAGTCCGAGACAATGACTCCAGAGTCTGTCGTTTTGTCACTAAAGTTTGAGTCTTGGCGGAGACAGGATAAGTCGCTTGGGATTTGAGTGGGATTCCAGGTGTCCGAGCTAGAGTACATTCCATCGTATGTTCCGCCATTTTTTCCTGTCATTGGCTGTGGAGAGCGTCTTCCATCCAGACTGTTGCTGCTGGAGAGTTGATGGTTCTCTTCGAGCCTGCTTCGGTAATGACGGCGATTTGGGGTTGGGTTCCGGATCTGGTGGGAATTTGGAACAAAGAGGAATGTCAGAGGCAGGAAGCCCATCCTCGGCACAGACAGACAGGCACACTACAGAGTCGTTGGAGAGGACAGAGGAAATGGAGTCTTGTCGGACAAATGTGGATCTACGGCTGTCAGTCGGACTCTGATTCATCCCCGCGTCCGGATACCTAAAGACTGAACGGTGGTGATGGTGTTGAGGAATGAAGTCCCCTGTTGGACCCGAGACTGTCCTCTGGACGTAAGACTTTTGCCTGACTAAATTTGGTGGGAATTTAACCCGGGGTTGCTCCGGTAGGGTCAGAGAGCGGAGGAATGGAGGTTTCATGTGCATTTCGGACCCAATGAGCATAATCGGAGAATCCGCCGAGGATGAGGATGAGTCATTGGATCCATGGATCGTGAGATTGACGTGGGTTGAGTTGGAGTTGAGTGAGCTTTGTGGGGTCAAGGATTTCATGGATGATCGACGTGGACTTTTGGGTAGAATGGCTGGTGGTGTATGGAGCGGCGGACTCTGTTCCGCTGAGGATTCATATCTCTGACAACTCCCGGGCCGACTGTGGTGTGTGGAGTGGTAGTGGTTGTGAGCCTGATGGTTGTTATTATGGGAGTATTTAATTAAATCCTGCTTTCTCTTCTGCTCTACCAGAAACCCACAGAGGAGCTTGGTAAGCTCTTTGCAGGCCATTTTGTTTCTGAAAACGTAAATGAACGGATGGAGGACTGAGGAGAAGAGCATCCCTGTCAGGCTGAAAAACTGATTCCAGTTCCCATACGTGTACTTCATTTGAGTGTCCCGCTTGTAATTGGGCAAACTTGTCAGTTCTGTGACCAGAATGAAGCTGAAATGAGGTATCCAGCAGAGGAGAAATGATGCCAAAACGAAGAAAGCCGTTTTTATGGCCCTCCCTTCCTCACGGAAGAGGAGAGAGGAGGAGCTGCCGTTGGAGCTACGTCGACGTGTTTTCTTGGCTGTAACAATCACACCGGTTCCGCCGGTCGTGGTTGGGCCGGTTGGGAGTATGGAACCTGCCATTGGTGTTTTGGAGAAGGGATTCATGTAGTGTGTCAAAAAGTCAATACCCTGTGGGATAACACTTGTTGAGCCGTCCATGACAGTGAGGAGTTCCCCAGATATGGAATGTTTCCTAGTCCGCTCCGAGTTGCGGTGGGCCGCATGATACATTCTCCAGTAAAGCCAACAGAGACCAATGAAAGGGAAGATAAATCCAAGGGAAAGTTGAAGAGCCGCCGAGAGGACGTGGAAATTCTGCTGAAGATCAGAGTCCCCAAGGAGGGCGCAGAGGATGAGATGAGGAAGGGACAAGAGGATTCCGCAGAGCCATGCAAGGACAATCATGACCTGACTCCGACTTCGCGTGATTGTCATGCTGTAGTGGAGTGGAGAGGTGACGGCATAGTACCGATCCGTGGCTATCAATAAGATGGAGAAAATGGCAATGAAGATTACGGAATTGGCAATTGTGGAAACGCCTTCCGGGATGCAGGAGATGGGGAGGTAGTGATTGAGTACGGTCCCAACCAGAATCAAGGGAGTAATAATGCTGGAAATGAAGAGGTTGGCTGTCACAAGGCTCAGTACGAATCTGGAAATATACAAAGAAATCTTGTCATTAGTCCCTTGATCAACTCAACTCCTCCCGCCACCTCATCAGTCTTTACTCAAATTAAAAATGCCCAAATTTACAGTGTATAATTTGTCCCGTTATTCTCCACATTGATGTCGGATGGATGGAAAGTTAATTACCCTGTTGCTGTTCTTTTATGTAGATCAAGTTTGAAAAAAAAATACCACAAGGATTTTGAATAAGTCTGGGAAGATCCAATGATCATTTCCTGTAGAAAATTATAACTATCCAGCGGCAAAGTATAATTAGATATCGCCATGACCTAATTTCTTTGGACTTCATGCCCAAAGGTTCAAACGCAATTTCCTGCGGTTACTTTATTTCAGGCTCCGGAGTCCGGACTTGGCTGCCGGGCGACAACTCTCCAAAAGTATTTAGAACTAAGCCAAGGACATTCCATACTTTGCAAGTAAAAGAGAAATATGACAAAGAAGCTACACGAGTACATATTTGAATATCTTAAATATGATTGATGTCGTTGTTTGGTCCAAAATGTATTGAGAGGCCGGACGTGGGAGGTTCTACTTTTTCATCCCTTGCGTGCCTATCCTCCAGGAATTACAATAGGAAAGGAGAGGACAAGGTAAAAAGTCAGACTGGAATTCACCCCTGGATTCTTCCCATGTCCATGGGCCAACTTTCCTTTACGTTTTCATAAACAATTCCGCAGACACAGATGAACTCAACCGGTTGATGAAAACAACTTTGACCTTTTTTTTCGAAATGGCGTTTATAAATTACATGTCTCGCGAGATGTTGGAATTCGTTTTCTTTAAGCGTTATAGAGAGTTTACGCGTATTCGTTTCGTACCAGAATGTTGTAAAAATGTCATTTTCAATTTTTATATCCCAATTTCGACATTTTGGAATAAGAAGAATAATTTTCAACTCCGGTGAACTCCAATCTTCCATATTCACGTTTTCCTGTCATGTTGTTAAATTTTTATGCAAAATAAAGTGCCTTTTCGAGAGATTAGTACAATATGACAAAAAGAAATTTTTTTATGGGAAGTTATTAAAGCCTTTTTTCTAAATGTATAATGTAGACACGTTAGCAAGGCAATGTGGAGTAAACGAGTCTCACAATTATATGTGCAGCAGTAAAGGCATGATTCAATTTTAGCTATAATACCAATATTCAAATCAAACACATAATTGTAAGTAATTTTTTAGGAATTGGCGTCTTTTAATGGAATTCAATACTTTTGACTCTATACTGGAAATTAAGCCTGAAACCCTTAATTAAACTTTTCACTTAAGGCTTAAATTGTAATCTAAGTAGAAAAATGGAAATAAAGTGGAACCCATTAGTTTGCTTATAAGAGAGCAAACAAAATTTTTCAACTGGTTTGTTTTTGAAAAATATCCAAACGTTTCCCACTTTCCATCCTTTTACCGTTATACTTAACTTTAATTAAAAAGTGAAAAGATGTGAGTCCAAACTTTTGATAAGATGTTGAAGATGAGAAAAAAAAATAAAAAGTTTTCCAAATGTATGAATTCCGATTCTCGAATTTATGTCATAAAAATTGGAACTGCAAGGCAATTCAATTAGTCTAACACTGTCAATATGACCTTCAGGAAACTGGAAAGTTTTAGTTTCAAAGATTTAAGATTTAAGAGGGACAGAGTGGGAATTGATTGAAGTATAGAAGTGAAATGCAATCAATGTAAACTGGGGCGCATCATAAAATTGAAGGACCAAACTGTGAAACTTTCCACACTAGAGGCTATATAGTGTCTCTATATTCATCTTTATTGGCTTTCCTTCTTTCTTTGAAGAATTACCAGAACACTTTACCCTTTTGGTTCAATTAATTAGTGAAAATGGACTTAGGAATTACATATCCCTGAGTCAGAGTCCTGTAGGAAGAACGAGCGCAGTTGGCTCTAATGGGAGACCAAACGTCTTCTCCGGAAGATTTCACTGATGAGGTCAATGACTTGGAAATTGGATCTGCAAACCCTTTTGGTTCTGTCCTACCAAGTAAGTTTGTAAGCTGCAGTCATTATTAGTTTCTATAAAGTTCTTTATGAACATCACACTCCCGAGTATCTCCATAATCATAAATATCTAAACAGAATTAATGTTTATGTCTTTTTAAAGTTTGTGACGGGCGGAGAGGCGAGAACTGTGGAAAAGTTGAATGCGCGTCTCCGCACAAAATAGGCCAACTGTAAAATCTGAGTATGCTCATCCATCAAAACTATACCAAGAGAACCCATATTGAAGTTTCCCCATTCTTTTCACTTTCTCGGCATTACACAGGACGACATTCTCGCCCACGCCGCCGGTACTCTCTGGGAAAAGGCTGAATCTGCGACTAAGGCGAGAAGCGACACGAGGAGGCAGGAATCACATAGGAGAAAGAAAACGTTTGGCTATGCAAGTGAAAACCAGAATATGTGGCTTTCTGTTGTATAGGGTAACCGGATAACGAATTGACTTTGGAATGGACGTTGAAGGAAATCATTTAAAAAGTGAAGTCCATCTCCATTGGGGAATTGAACTGAAAAAGAAAAAGATCCCTACAAGACTCCGTTGTGCTGTACTCAACATTTAATGAAGGGCAGACTTGGAGAAGAACGAATACAATGGAAATGAAATGACACTCCAGAGAATCTCGCTACTCCAAGAATTTTATTGTATGGCTCAAGTGTGAGAAGGATACTGGCCAGCGCATGAAGTCTCTCCTCGTTTCACTACCCGTACTAACCTTGTGAGTCTTCCGAAAAACTTGAAAAAGACATTAATTTAATAAAACGGAGAATTTACTATGTATTGTACTTTCTCCTTATCCTAACAAAATGCTCCTTATAGCCTTCTATAACTTCTCCAGAGGAGAAACTAAATTCCTTTCATCCAACTCTTCCTCTTCTTTCTCCTTTACATGAACTTTACCAAAGATACCAATTGCATTATTGTATCTCTCCAGCAGTGTGGAAATAGTATGGAGGCATGAAATTATTTTATTG